>Ga0180431_10000923_pt1 | contig 41414 bp, 39 predicted proteins | sample SS_ome_11_FD_132459 | JGI IMG/M metagenome (GOLD analysis project Ga0180431, IMG submission 132459) | Hypersaline lake sediment archaeal communities from the Salton Sea, California, USA - SS_1_MS_1 metaG | ecosystem: Environmental > Aquatic > Non-marine Saline and Alkaline > Hypersaline >... | reverse complement strand
TGATTTTTAAGAGTTCAAGATAAAAAGGGATATTATGGCTGGCAGGATGGAGCCAAAGCTTGCGGACAAGAGGTGGAACAAGGAGCTGGAGCCCAAGCTTTACCAGAAGTGGGAAGAGGAGAAGCTGCACGAGTTCGACCCAAAGAAGCCGGGGAAGGTGTTTGCGATAGACAGCCCTCCCCCGTACCCTTCAGGAAGGCCGTGGCACATAGGCGCTGCGGCACACTATTCCCAGATAGACATGATAGCCAGGACAGCCAGGATGATGGGAAGGAATGTCCTGTTCCCCCTTGGGATAGACAGGAACGGACTGCCTGTGGAGATATACACAGAGAAGAAGCACAAGGTCAGGCTGACAGACATGACCAGGGAGAAGTTCATGGAGCTCTGCAAAGGCTCTTTAGACGAGCTGGAGGCCGAGATGATAGGCATCATGAAGTCCATGGGCATGTCGTTCGACTCCAAGAACCATTATTACAGGACCGACTCTGACGAATACAGGGCAGTCACACAGGCCACATTCATAGAGCTCTGGAAGAGGGGCACGATATACGAGGACACCAGGCCGAACAACTACTGCCTGGACTGCGGAACCACAATAGCCGACGCGGAGATAGGGTACAAGGAGCTTCCCACACACTTGGTGAACGTCAAGTTCAAGGTTAAGGAGACGGGGAAGGACCTGATAATCGCCACCACCCGGCCAGAGCTCCTGTGCTCGTGCCAGGTGGTCATGGTGAACCCTGATGACGACAGGCACAAGGCGCTCGTCGGCAAGCACGCCGTGACGCCGCTGTACGGGAAGGAGGTCAAGATAATCACGCACCCGTACGTCGACCCTGAGTTCGGCTCCGGCATAGTGATGATGTGCTCGTACGGGGACTACAATGACGTCAGGATATTCAGGGAGCTGGGGCTGCAGGAGATAATCGCCATGGGAATGGACGGCAGGATGACCAAGGCAGCAGGCCCGTACGCAGGCATGAAGATAGGGGAGGCCAGGAAGAAGGTGATAGAGGACCTGGAGAAGGCGGGCCTGGTGAAAAGCAAGGAGAAGCTCAACCACAGGACGCCTGTCTGCGAGAGGAGCAACACGCCAATACAGATAATACCCATGAAAGAGTTTTACCTCCGCCAGCTGGACATGAAGGACAAGGTGAGGGAGACGTCCAGGAAGATAAGGTTCCATCCGGAAAGGCACAGGCAGATACTGGACAACTGGATGAACTCCATCACCCTGGACTGGCCCATATCCAGGAGGAGGTATTACGCCACTGAGATACCCATCTGGTACTGCAAGGGGTGCGGCAAGCCCTGCCTGCCAGAAACAGGCCCCTACTACAGGCCCTGGAGGGACAAGCCCCCATTCACTAAATGCGAGCACTGCGGGGAGTCAAAGGGCTTCACAGGGGAGACCAGGACGTTCGACACCTGGATGGACTCGAGCATATCTGCCATGTTCGTTGCCGGATACAGGCGGGACGACAAGCTGTTCCAGAAGGCCTTCCCGACTGCCATCAGGCCCCAGGCCAAGGACATAGTCAGGACCTGGCTCTACTATACTATACTCAGGTGCTACCAGCTGACAGGCAAGCAGCCCTTCGAGCATGCCTGGATAATGGGGTACGGCGTTGACGAGAAGGGCGAGAAGATGTCCAAGTCCAAGGGGAATGTATTGGACCCCATACCCATGCTGGAGAAGTACGGGGCCGACATCTTCAGGTTCTGGAACGCTTTCGAGGCTTCCCTGGGCAATGACATAAGGTGCTCGGAGAGCTATTTCGAGCCTGCTGCCAAGTTCCTGACAAAGCTGTGGAACGTGTGCAGGTTCATCTCATCCTTCCCCGTTCCCAAGAAGAAGCCCGCACTGCTCCCCCTGGACGAGTGGATACTCCATGAGCTATCCTCCGTGGCGGAGAGATCCCTGAAGGGATATGAGGACTTCAACTTCTTCATCCCCGCGACGGAATGCAGGGACTTTGTCTGGAACGTGTTCGCCCCCCATTACCTGGAGATGGCCAAGTCCAGGGCATACGGGACAGACGCCACGAAAGAGGAGCAGGAAGCCGCGCTCTGGACGCTCCACCACTGCCTGAAGACGGTGTTGGAGCTGATGGCGCCCATCATACCCTTCATCACGGATCATGTGTACAGGGAGATGTACGGCAAGGGGGGCGTACATGTCCTGGGGTTCCCGAAGCCGGAAAGGCACCCCAAGCCCGCTTTCACTGCGGACAGCCTGGCTGAGCTGAACGGCCAGGTATGGAAGGCCAAGAAGGACAGGGGCCTCTCCCTGAAGGCAGAGCTGTTCGGGCTGGCTGTCCCGAAGAAGTTCAGGCCCATAGAGGCTGACATGAAGAGGGCGCACAACGCCAAGACCATAAAATACGCTGACAAGCTGACCGTCTCATTCTAACGTCTTTACCATCTTGTAGAACCTAAAGTTGGCTGTCTTATTGGGCGGGGGCCCATAGCTGGTTATAGGGAACGTTATCTCATCGCCGAGCACATACCCTCTTCCCTTGTTCCTCTCTATCACTCTGGTGTTCTCAGGCAAAACTATAGCGCCCACCCTTTTCAATCCTGTCTCCCTCATGTGCTCAAAGAAGCTCTCAGCCAGGGCGGTGCCTATCCCCCTTCCCTGGTAGTCTGGGTCAACGTACATGCCTGTTATCTCCACCTCAACCTCGCCTTTCCAGATGGATTCTCCTGGCTCACCTGCGACCATTGTTCCGACTATCCTTCCATCATATACGGCAACTACAGTGCTCCTGTTGAACATGCTCCTGTTCATAGATGTTATGCGGCTTATCGCTTCAGGCACCTCCCAGGTCTTGAGCACATCCAACTCTTCCTGGGTGCATATGCCCTTCTCGCCCCAGATGTCCATGTTCCGGCCCCTTATCTCGCTAATCCTTTCCTCGTCGCCAGGCTGATAGGGCCTTATCTCGATGTTCATGATTAGCTTGAGGGGGAAGCTTTTTAAGCACTTGGTCCAACTAAGGTATTCGGTGTGACATATGACTGAGAAGCTTGCGATGCTGGACAAGGAGCTCAGGAGCCTGGACGGCGGCCTGATGAACATTAACGCCCACAACTGCAAGGATTCCTTCAGATAAACCCTTTTTGTTTAACCCTGACAATTATTATTATGCTTGAGATAGTTTTCCTGGGAACAGGCTCTGGTGTCCCCACCAAGGGCAGGCACCCTCCCTCAATATGGATGAGGTATGGGGGAGACTGCATGCTCTTCGACTGCGGGGAAGGCACCCAGAGGCAGCTAATGAAGGCCAGGCTGAGCTTCATGAAGCTCAAGCACATCTTCATAACCCACTGGCACGCAGACCACTGGCTCGGTCTGATAGGGCTCCTGCAGACCATGGGGCTGGAGGGCAGGACAGAGCCCCTTTTCATACACGCCCCCGAGGCCGAAAGGTTCGTGTCCGATATCCTTGATTTGGGGTACTGGGGACCGAGGTTCAGGGTCATACCCAAGGATGTGCCCTATGAAGGCGATGATGTCGCGCCTGTAATGAAGTCAAAGGAGTATGAGATACTCTCCATACCGGTCAAGCACAGCGTGCCTGCGGTCGCCTACGCCTTCAAGGAGAAGGGCGCGGTAAACGTGGACATAAAGAAGGCAGAGAAGCTCTACGGGCTCAAGCAGAGCCCCATGGTAGGGAAGCTCAAGAAGGAAGGCAAGGTCACTTACAAGGGCAAGACCATCAAGCTGGAGGACATAGCGATAGTGAAGAAGGGGGTCAAGGCAGTCTACTCCGGCGACACCAAGCCCTGCAGGAACATGGAGACCATATCAGAGGGCGCTGACCTGCTCATACACGAGGCCACCTTCGAGGAGGAGAAGGAATCCAGGATGCATGCCGGTGCCAAGGAGGCCGCCCAGCTGGCCAGGAAGGCCGGCGTCGGGGAGCTCATACTCACGCATTTCTCCAGGAGGTACGTTGACGTCTCCCCGTTGGTGGACGAGGCCAGGAAGATATTTCCCAAGACAGTGGCAGCGAGGGACTACATGAAGGTCAGCTTAAAAAGGAAAGCCAAGTAAGCCGAAACCTTTTTATTCAGAATAGTGATAGTGATAGTATGGGACAGTACAAGTACATAACCAACAGGACAATCCCCAACAAGGCCGGGGAAGAGAACAAGGGCTTCGTGAGGGCCAGGGTTCCGAACGACTCGGACACAGCCGAGGTCGTCTACAAGTGCCCCGAGTGCGGGCACCAGGAGAGCGCCAGCCTCCCCTTCAAGAGGCCGTTCTCGGTGAAGTGCTCAAAGTGCGGGTTCCTCATGAGGCTCCCCAAGCTCAAGGGCAAGGCGAAGTGATTCCAACTGTTTTATAGCCCGTAAGCCAAATTATTATCATGCTGAAGTATTTTTACGAGATGCTGTCCATACTGGTCGGTGTGATGATAGTCCTCATAGGCCAGGTCTACATCTCTGCAACCATCCCGTTCCTCATCCCCATCTTCAATGTGGTGGGGGGCCTGATAGCCGTCCTTCCCCCTTCCCTGATATTCTACAGCAAGTACAGGAGCAGGAAGGAGATGGAGTCCCAGTTCCTGGTATTCATAAAGGAGCTGACTGACTCCATAAACACCGGGATGACCCTCCCGGTAGCCCTGGAGTACTGCGCCAAGAGGAAATACCTCTCCCTTTCCAGGCACGTGAACGACATGGCATCCCAGGTGAACTGGGGGATACCCTTCGAGACGGCTCTCCAGACCTTTGCGAAGAGGGTGAACATCCCGACGGTCAGCAGGGCGGTCACCACCATAATAGAGACGTACAAGGTGGGCGGCAAGATATCGGACACCCTGAATGCAGTAGGCCAGTCCCTGGTGGCGATAGACAAGATAAAGAAGGAGAGGACGGCATCAGTCCATGCCCAGATAGTCACATCCTACCTGATATTCTTCGTGTTCATATTCATCCTGATAGTGCTCCAGACATTCCTTATACCCGCCCTGGTGCAGCCTTCCCAGTCAGGCACGTCCACCTTCTCCGGGGGCACCCCGATGGAGACAGAGGCATACAGCGCAAGCTTCATAAACTTCATAATAATACAGGGCTTCTTTGCCGGCCTGGTGACAGGCAAGATGGCGGAGGGCTCCGTAGTGGCCGGCATAAAACACAGCATACTGCTCATTGCGGTCGGTTACACTGTGTTCTCTTTTGCGTCGCAATTCCCGATAAGCATTTTCTGATTTATAAGGCGTTCTGGACAATAATATAATTGGGTAGGGTTATGGTTAGGAAGGGCGTCTCACCTGTTGTTGCTGTAGTTCTCTTGATTGCTGTGGCCATAGCCATAGGCATACTGGTCACTACCTGGATAACGCACTGGACCTCGACTCAGATAAGCTCCCAGCCGATAACATGCGCCATCAATACGAACTACATAATAGAGTCAGTCGAGTACAACAAGACCGGCGGGGACCTCCTTCTGATAAAGGTGACCAACAAGGGCGCAGAGAACATCCACGGCTTCAGCGCTGTGCTTGACAACGGCACGTATATACTTGACGTCAACTCGACCAACTGGAGGATAGACCAGGGAGGGATTTCCAAGTCGAGTCCCCTCAGGAGGGAGAAGTCGTCATACGTGACGGTAAACATGACCGGCAATTACACCGGCCTGGGGGCTTCCCTGACAGACGTCAGGGTGCTGAACAGCGCCTGCAATGCTGTGTCTGCCAAGACCACATTCATTACCCAGTATTAGGAGAACCATGGCAAGGAAGGGTATATCACCATTGGTCGCAGTTATAATGTTGATAGCCTTCACTCTTATCATCGCCGGCATACTCGCCGGCTGGGCGACCCAGTTCGCAGAGACCCAGAGCGAAACGCTGACGGTCTGCCTGAACTCCAAGATATTCCTGACAAGGGGCGTCTACAACCCGGATGACAGCACACTGACGATATTCGTCATCAACCAGGGCAAGACAGACCTCACCCTCACCACTACCCTCACGTACAGCAACGAGACCAGGCACCCCGGAGGGGTAGTCATACTGAAGGACGCTTTCGAGCTCAAGGCAGGCTCGGAGACTGGCAAGCAGTTCGTGATAAACGACGTTTCCGACGACCTGGAGAAGGTGGAAGTCAGGTCGAGCCGATGCCCCGGGACATTGGACAGCCTCCTCTACTTCCAGATGACCGGCCTGGGGGCATAGGGTTTATAACGACCCTTGACAATTCTTATCTTATGTGCAAGCAGGTCATAGTCATAAGGCGCAACCTCAGGCTGAGCAAGGGCAAGCTGGCTGCCCAGGTGGCGCATGCCTCCCTGGAGGCCTTCAGGAAGGCAAACCCAAGGCTGGCAGGGGAGTGGGAGTCAGGGGGCTCCAAGAAGGTCGTGCTGAGGGTCGAGAACACGAGGGAAATGCTGGAAATAATGAGGAAAGCAAAGGCAGACGGGCTCCCTGTCGCCCTGATAAGGGACGCAGGGCACACTGAGGTGCCTGCCGGGACCATCACCGCGCTGGGGATAGGCCCTGACAGGGAGACCAAAATCAATAAAATAACAGGAAACCTAAAGATGTTATAGGAGGAAACATGACGGAAGAACAAGAGATGCAGCAGAAGGTGGTTCTGTACCAGCTCCTGCAAAAGCACATGGAGGAGCTTAGGCAGCAGAAAGCCCTCCTCGAGCAGAGGTTCCTGGAGTTCGAGACCACCAGGAACGCGCTGGGGGACTTCAGGGGGAAGGACGAGAAGGAGCTGCTTGTGCCCTTGGGGAGCGGATGCTACATGGCCGGAAAATCGGCCGGCCAGCCCGAGCTTCTGGTAAACATAGGGGCCAACATCATGCTGAAGAAGCCCATACCCGAAACCACCAAGCTCCTGGAAGAGAGGGTAAAGGAGATACAGGACCTGTCAGCTAACCTGGAAAGCCAACTGATGAACGTGGCAGGCCAGATCGGTTCCTTGTCAGAAGAGTTCGAGAAGCTGCAGCAACAGCACAGGTGATTACTTGTCCTTCAGCTCTATGTCTATCTTGACACCTTCAGGTATGGGTATCCTCACGACCTGCCTGAGGGCCCGCTCATTGGCGCCTATGTCTATTATCCTTCTGTGAATCCTCATCTCCCATCTGTCCCAGGTGGCGTTACCGTGCCCCGTCCCGTCCCCGCAGGGCGTCTTGAGGGTAGAAACCTTGAGCTTCTTGGTCGGGACCGGTATGGGTCCCCTCACCGTGCTGCCGTACTTCTTGGCAATGTCCTTTATCTGGTCGCATATCTGGAGAACCTCCTTGTAGTTCCTTCCAGCCAGCTTTATCCTTGCGAATTCCATGACTCACCTCTTGCTCCTCTGCTTGTACCGCCTCGGCCCCCAACTTGAATGGGGTGGCTTGTGAGGCTCTGTCCTCCTGGGGTCGTACACCAGGAGGTTCCTGTCATACTCCATGAACATGTCCTTCGTGGCCTTTCCCAGGAGCTGTGCCAGCCCCTTTGCTATGGCCTGGCGGACAGCCTCTGCCTGGCCCATCATGCCGCCGCCCTTCACGTTCACGCTTATATTGTACTTCTTCCAGGCGTCTCCCGTCAGTATGAGGGGCTCCTGCATCTTGAGCCTTATTATCTCATTGGCCATGAGGGAAAGGGGCTTCTTGTTCACCTTGACCACTCCCTTCCCTTCCCTGAACCTTGCCCTGGCTACTGCCTTCTTCCTCTTCCCTGTCGTGAAGATTGCCTTCTCAGCCTTCTTGCTTACCATCTGACCTTTGCCCCCAGCTTTCCAGAGAGCTTCCCGATTTCGGTGTATTTGCATTCAAGCCTGTTCTCGGCTGACCCTATGCGGACAGCCTTCTTGTCCTTCAGGCTTTCGGGTATAGATATGTATACCTTAAGCTTCTTTAAAGCATTCCTTCCCTTGGTGTTCTTGGGCAGCATGCCCCTGACCACCCTCTTTATGATCTGGTCCGGCTCCCTGGGGTAGAACGGCCCGTGGTAGGGGTCTCCCCTTTTCACATTCTCCCTCAGGATCTTCTCTGCATATTTCGGGTTGCCGCTTATGACCGCCTTCTCGGCGTTTATTATGCTGACTGCCTTGCCCTTAATCAGTTCCTTGCTGACATTGCTGGCAAGCCGGCCCAGTATGCAATTCGAAGCGTCTATTACCGTTTCCATGTCATCCCATTATCCTTACCTTTGACCCCTTGGGGTTCTTTTCCAGCATCTCCGCTATCCCCAGGCATTTCCCGCCTGCGGCCTCTATTTTCTCCCTTGCGGAGGGGGTGAACCTGAGCGCAGCCACAGTGAGGGCCTTCTTCATGCTCCCTGTGCCCAGCACCGCCCCGGGCACCACCACGGATTCCTTGTCCTTGGTGAGCTTGTCCAGCCTGTACAGGCCCATCTTGTAGCCCCTCCTGTTCGGCCTGTTCAGGCCCCTGGCCACCGCCCTCCAGACGGGGGCCTTCTTCTCTATGCCTGCCCTGTCCAGCCTCTCTATGAGGATTTTCAGCTGGGGGGCCTTTTCCCTGGTTTTCATACGACTACTTTTACATCCTTTATTTAAATGTCTTTGTCTTATGCGGGGGGCCGGATTTTCGAGCCCGTTGGGCGAACGGGCAGTTCGAACCGACGAAGGCACTTAGCCACAGGATCTCTCACAGGCTTGCGCCTCGAAACTCAAGCCCCGGCTTGAGTCCTGCCCCTTTGGCCGCTCGGGAACCCCCGCCCGGATTATTTATATTGTATATAAGCGCTATAAGAGCATGTTCTATTGTAACTATATTGTATATCAAACAGAAAACAGACAAAAACCATTATATAACCATTAATTAAACTATATAATAAATCAACTGGTATAAAAAATAGTAGTTCGAACGGTATTCAAAATAATATACAATTAAGAAATATATATTGAAAACTATATTTTTAACAAAATATACATATATATAGTATACCACATAGTAATAAATAAACAGATGCTCAGCAGTGTAAGTAAGATTGAACACAGGATTATAGAGATTCTGAAGGACAGGCCTATTTCTGTATCAGAGCTTGCACGAAAGCTCAAGATGAGAAGGGACTTCCTGGCAGGCTACCTGGAGTCCATGAGGGAGAGGGGCAAGCTCAGGATGATACAGGTGGGAAGGGCCAACGTGTACCAGGTCGTGGAGGGGAGGGACAAATGAAGAAGCTGAACGCCATCCTGGTGCTTGCGGTCTTCCTGGCCGCCTCGTTCGGGATATACATGTATGTCAGCGCCGCCTCAAGCACCCTTACGGGATGGGTCACCAACATAGAGGGCACACAGTACATACCCAACGTGAACGTGAGCCTCTGGAACACCACTGACGATTTCATAGCGTCCAACCTGACGGACTCCAACGGCATGTTCTACTTCGGCCAGCTCAACGACACCACGTATTACATCAACCTGACAGGCTCAGGCCTGATATCCAGGATAAACGTCAGCCTGACGCTGAGCGCAGGGGCGAACACGCAGAACTACACGATATACACCGACAACAAGGGGAGCTACAACGTCACGGTGGTGGACTGGTGGAACAGGAGGCCCATACCCGGAGCCACCGTGAACATATCCTGGGCCACGAGCAGCCATTCCAGGACCACCGATTCTAACGGCTGGACCATACTGGAGGTCCCTGCCAACAGCAGCATGTATCCACAGGGCATCTCCCATGACTTCATAGTATCGGCTCCGGGCTACGGGAAGAACACCTCCGTGACCCAGGAGTCCATAATGGAGGGCACCAACAAGAACATCACGATAGCCCTGAAGGGCTCCTGCGTCCTGAGCGGATATGTGGTCGACAGCAGCAGGAACGGGGCCGACAACATAACGGGGGCTGTGATACAGCTGAGGAGCGGCGACAACTCCAGCCTCCTCAACTGGAGCAACACATACTATTATAATGTGACCACAAACGCCAACGGCCACTACTCCATACGGTTCCCTGACGCAGGCAGCCTTACGGACCACTGCAACCCTTACATGTACACCAGCGCCACGGGATATGGTGACAGGGGGGACTTCTGGGTAAGCGGCGCAGGGGAGTACAACATCTCCATGACAGGCTCAGCCCTGCTCAGCGGCACAGTTGCGGACGCGGGCAACAGGAACTACATGATATCAGGAGCCACGGTCAGCTTCTATGGCCAGCAGGGCGGGATAATATACCAGGCGACCACCAATAGTAATGGCCAGTTCTCCATACATGCCAAGGACGGGGAGAACAGGACCAGCCTGAACATAGCGAAGACGGGGTACAGCACCTACTCCAACAGCACGGTGCTCAACAGCACAGTGAACTATGGCCAGATAAACATGACAGGAGGGGGCACCTTCTCCGGGACAGTGGTAGATTACCAGAACACCTCTATAAAGATAAGCGGCGCTACTGTCACGTTCACCCCTGTCTCTGGGGGAGCCAGCTACACCAACACCACGGGTTCCAACGGCGTGTTCACGGCCACGGTCTCCAGCGCCACCAATTATGATGTGGTCGTTTCGGCCAGCGGCTACGGCTCGAACAGCACCTTCAGCAACACGGCTGCTTCCGGCAGCCTGGGGACCATAAGCCTGACAGGGTCCAACCGCGTAATCGGGACCATATCAGACTCCGCGAACCTGCAGGACCAGTACCCTGACAGCGTGCAGGTGATAGCCAACTCCACGTCCTTCTCCAATTCGTACCAGGTGTACGGGAACTCTAATGGCCAGTATTCGGTATATCTGCCGACCACCATGACAAGCTATAGCCTGTATTTCATCAAGTCAGGGTACAACACCAGCACGGTGTCCAGCAGCGATTTGGGAAGCCCGACCATAGATGTGGCCATGAAGGGCGCGACCCGGGTCCAGGGGACCGCAAGGGACGCCTACAACAACAAGGTGCTCAGCGGGGTGCTGGTGGAGTTCTACAATCCCTCTACCAACGTCACCTACTACCAGACCACCACTGACGGCAACGGCGACTACGGCACAGACATAGGCATAAACTTCAATTTCGGCGTCAAGGCCTCCACGACAGGGTACAATGATTACATAAACGGCACGAACCATGCCTGGGGGATAGTGCACACCGAGAACATGAACATGAACGGCAGCAGGAGCATACACATCACGGTGGTCGACAGCGTTGACGGGTCCTCCGTTTCCAATGCCCAGGTCTGCGCCTACTACACTAGCCCGTCCCCATGCGACTATCCGATGACGACTGACACAGGCGGTGCCGCCACATTCTCCATAAAGGACGACCAGTACAAGCTGAAGGTCAGCAAGGCAGGCTACATCACCCAGACCCTGCCTCCCTCAGGCTATTACAGCTCTGACTTCAGCCAGACAGTCAGCCTTTCTGCCCACGCGAATGTGTACGTCTATGATTCCAACGCTGTCAGCCAGATACCCGTCCCTTACGCTGACGTGGTCATGTACTCCCACCACAACGACACCAATTTCAATTACACCCTCAACGAGACAGTCCTGAACATAACGGTCCATTGCAACGGGAGCGCGAAGACGGGCATCAACATAACCCTGAGGGGGATTGACGTGTCCTACAACCAGAGCAACCTGACGGTTTCCGGGGAGAGCAACATCACGTTCTACAGGGTGCCTTCGGGCCGGACCAACATGACCATAGACGGCTCCTCTGTAGGGTGCCAGTACGTGGAGGAAACGATAACAGTGCCTGAAGGCGGATACACCTACCAGTTCGGGACATACAACCTCAGCCCCATAACGGCTGTATTCTGGGTGGTGGACCCGATAAACTCCTCCGTGAGCGGGGCAGACATCGAGATGGTCGGAACCCCGAGCATAAACTGCACCACCAACTCTTCCGGACAGTGCACCATGTCATACGTGACAGGATACACCCAGAACTTCTCAGCCAACACCAGCACGCTGTATTACAGGACCAACAGGTCATACTGGGTGGACCCGGGCATTGGCAATGACTTCACTGGCGACCCGTTCGTGATGGACCCCCACCCGGGCAACCTCAGCGTCCTGGTCAACGGCTCAGTTGTCCAGGGGGCAAACGTCAGCATAAGGAACTCAACGTTCTTCAACTACACCATTTCCAACTCGAACGGCTGGGCCAACTTCACCAACCTGACCTCCCTGTTCAACGTGACCGTTAACGGGACAGACAAGGGATACAACTGGACCATGAGGGAGAAGGTGTACGTCAAGCCTGACAACATAACCGCCATAACCGTGACGCTCCTGGAGACCACCCTGCTCGTGACAGTGACCAATGGCTCGGCATACATAAACGGCAGCAACGTGACCCTGATTAACCTGACATCAGGCAGCATAGCATTCAACGGCTCAGGGGAAGGCATCTACGGGCTGACGGATTCCAACGGGGAGATCCGCCTCAGGCACCTCGTGAAGGGAAGGTACAACATGACGGTCAACACCACGGGCTTCAACTTCTATGACACCATAATAGACGTTGATTACGGCAGCAACACGGAGACTGTGGTGCTGAACGACCTGCAGCCGCCCTGGTTCCAGAACCATGTCAGGCTGCCCAGCTCGCCGAACGAGGGCCAGGCCGTGAACATCCATGTGGAATGGCTGGACAACGCCGCGCTCTCCATAGCCAGGCTGGAGATAACCGAAGGGGGGTCTGCATCCAATCACAGCCAAGTCAACCTGGGCGGGAAGGGCCCATACAACTCCTCATTCAGCCTGAGCTCGGCCTGGACGGACCAGAGGGTCGGGCAGACGATACAGTACAGGGTGTACGGAAAGGACCTGGCAGGCCACTGGAACGTCACGCCGACTTACAGCTTCAGCATAGCGGACGTGACCGACCCGAGCCTTACTGTCAACCATACCCCGAGCGTCCCACTTGGTGATGAGGTGGTGAGCGTGATAGCGACAGCCTCTGACAATGTGAATGTCACTGAGATACTGCTATACGTGGACTACAGCCTGAAGAAGAACTGCAGCTCTGTGGGGGTGGCATCATGCTCCTGGACAGGAGGGCCGTACCCGGTGAACTCATACCATTATTATTATGCAGTGGCGAAGGACGCAGCGGGAAACGAGGTGAGGAGCCCCGCTTCCAACGAGACCCTTGTGGAGCAGACGACAGCCCTCTCCCAGGCCAGGAGCTGGCCGGGAGCCGCATTCGACCCGTCAACAAAGCTGAATTACGTGGTGGGCGGCAGGACATCATCCCAGGCCTGGAACGCGATAGACAAGTACAACGGCTCGGATGACATCTTCAACACGCCCTCTGATTCCATCACATCAGGCGGCAGGAGGGGCGCCGCGGTGGTCGCCCTGAGCAGGTCTGACAACAGCAACATAACCATAATAGGCGGCTTCAATGACACGGACTTCCTGGACGAGATAGTGGAGTACGACCCCTCCACCTCGGCCACTGGCGTGGCAATAACGTTCTCTGGCAGCTCAATAAGCAACAGGACGGGCGCCTCAGCGGTGTTCGACGACACTGATTCTGGGGGCAGCGGGAACGTGTACATCTTCGGCGGCTACAACGGCACGACGGGGGAGTACCTGAGAGACATAATAGAATACAACCCGAACCCCTCGGGCAAGACCCTTACCCAGAGGTCGGCGCTGTTCACGACAGGCAGGTTCGCCACGGCGGCCGTCAAGGTGCCCGGTACGAGGAAGGCCTACATAATAGGCGGCTGGAACGGCACCAACGTGACCGAGATACTGGAATATGACATGTCCAACCCTGACACCAATCCGGTGGTAAGGGCCCACCTCCCAGAAGGCAGGATGGGAATATCCGCAGCATACTGGAACGGAAAGATATACATCTTCGGCGGCAAGGCCAACGGGACAGGGACCGAGACCTACTATGACAGCATAATAGAGTTCACCCCGTCCTCCCCCTGGACAGTCACGACCATGGCCAAGAAGTTCACCACATCAGGCGTGTGCACGCCCGCATGCACCGCCAGGGGATACACAGCCGCAACATACGACAATTACACAGGCAAGATATACGTCTTCGGCGGGCAGGACTCGAACGGCCCGGTTTCAGAGATATTCGAGTACACTCCCACGACCGGCCACCAGTTCTGGGTCGACCCATCGCCTCCCCAGGCCTACCTGACGGTTTACGTGAGGGACACCAACGGCAACCCGCTGCAGAACGTGAACGTGTCGATACAGGGAGGCAGCGTGTCAAACGACAGCCTGACGTCAAGCTCAGGGGACCTGACATTCGGCGGCCACACTGTGGGGGAGTATGCCATAACGTCTGACGGGGCCAGCCTGGGATACGGCATCAACACCACCAGCCTGAACATATCCGCAGGCACCAACAGCCTGACCATAAACCTGCCAACCACCACCCTGCACGTTAACGTGACTGATGCCAGCCTCCAGCCCGTCAACAACGCTAATGTGACCATATATGCTGACACTGCCGGCACTACCATAGCGCTGGATGCGACAGGCTCGCCTGTCTACGGCTATACTGACTCCTCAGGAATGGTGACCTTCACCAGGGTCCTCCCGTGCACCAGCTGCAACCTGACGGTCAGCAAGCAGACGTACAACCCGAGCTGGAACACCACCACAATAAGCATAACCGCAGGCTCCAACCAGACAGTACACATAGACCCGCAGGCAGGCTTCTTCAGCGGCACGTACACCCTCAACTTCACCGTTAACAACCTGGACCAGTATGCCGACAGCATAAACATAACGGTGAGGTACAATGACACGGGCGCCATATTCGGGAGCAACACCACCATAGACGGCCATGCGGTCATATACAACGTGCCCAATGACTATTTCGACTTCATAATAAACGGCAGTGTGGCCGGGTTCTCGGACATGGTGGTCCCGAAGGTTGCGGTGGGCAAGATAATAATAAACAACGGAAGCACAGACCTGAACGGCGCAGCCAGCATAAGCGTTGTCGGGACGGGAACATACTACGTGAGGGTGATAGCCGGAGGTTACGTGACCTACGACGACCTGGCCAACGGGACTGCCAGGTCAGGCAGCTATGACTCGGGGATAGGCGGCATAAACGGCACCATCAACGTGCCCCTAAACGGGAGCACCAACCTGACGGGCTACGTGTACGACAGCAAGTTCAGGACGCCCACCCCCGGCTCCCTGAGCTACGAGCCGGTGGGGTATGCTACTGTCAGCGTCTACACCTCTGACTGCAGCAACATACAGGGCAACCTGCTCAGGTATCAGGCGACGACAGGACTGAACAGCACCTACAGCATACCAATAAGCCCGAGGCAGAGGCTGAGCCCCTCGTCCAACCAGACCTTTTGCGTGCAGGTTTCTGCGGGGGCATACCAGTCCTCCACCAGCGGGGACCTCTACAACCTTCCGGGCGCATACTCGGCCAATGTGGGCATGCAGCCCAACGAGACCGTGAGCGGGTGGGTGAAGAACTTCCAGGACAATTCCAACATAGCGGGCGCCACAATAGACCTGCTGTCTGACTACTGCTATGACGGAAGCAACACCAACTGCAGCGCCTACCAGGCCACCACAGACTCCAGCGGATACTTCTCCATGGCAGCAGCCCCCAGGACATCAGTGTACAGCTTCCTGCCGTTCACCATGAGGATAACCAAGGTCAGCTACAACCAGAGCACGTATGCCGTGGCATCCCTCCCCTCCACGGGTAACACCTACTACCTCCTGCCTGCAGGAAGCGCATTCATGCAGGTCAACGTGACGGGAAGCGATAACCTGACGGGCAACATCATAATAACGCTGGACGGGAATGTGATGAACTCGACCACCTCAGGATGCTCCCTCAGCGGCAATGTCCTCACGTGCCAGATAAACGACGGCTCCCACACCCTGGTGATGAACGGAAGCATGATAGGATACGAGGCAAACACCACCTCGTTCACCATCCTGACTGGTCAGGTGAAGTCGTTCAATGTGCACCTCAACACCACCAGGATAAACGTCACCCTCAAGACGGACAGCGGGTCCCCGATAACCAACGCCACAGTCTCCCTGGAGGGCACATCGTTCACCAACCAGACCGACTCCAGCGGGGCGGTCCTCTTCCAGAAGGTCACTTCGGGCACCTACAACGTCACCTTCAGCGGGGGCAGCATAGGGGAGATATACTTCTACAACAGCTCCAGCAGCACAAGCTTCACTGTTACTGATGCCATGGCTGGGACACTCACGCAGGTGCCCTTCGTCCTAAACGACACGTCCGCCCAGTTCAACATCACCAACTCCAGCAAGCTGCCCATAGCCAGCCTGGGATTCTTTGTAACGAATTCCAGGACAGGCGTCACGTACCCGAAGAGCACCAACAGCGCCGGCATATCCACTTTCACCAACAAGCCCTACGGCAACTATACCATGTACTTCAACGAGACTAGCTCGTACCTGAAGGGCTACATCCCGCAGAACTTCACCTTCGAGATGCTGCCGGGCGAGGACAGCGGGACCAACAACAGCTTCACATGCAACCTGACCGACGTGCAGCTTCATTTCAACATCTCGAACAGCACATCAGACCCGATATCAGGGGCCAATGTGACAGTCAAGCTGAACGGGACCCTTGCCTCAAGCGGCCTGGGGGTGGACCAGAACGGGACAGCCAACTCGACAGGGGAGCTGCTCCTCCATGAGGCGGTGCCTGAATCCTACGCGGGAGGCACCTACACGTATGACATAGGGGCGAACGCCTCAGGCTACGGCATCTGGACGGGCCTGTCGCTGGCAGTCGGGCTAAATGGCACGTTCATAGGCAAGACGCTCTCCCCGCTTTCCGTAACGGTCTACGTCAGGGACTCATCGGGCTCCACCCTGTCGTCCCCGGGAGTGAACATAAGCCTGATGACAGGCAATTCCGTCGCCATTAACACCACGGGAAGCTTCCTGAACGCCACGGGGGTGACGGACAGCGTGACCTTCACCCACCTGTACGTGAACAACTACACCATCAACATATCATCCGTGTCTTATTTCAGCCAGAACGACACGATAGACCTGGGGGCAGCCACGAACGAGAGCAGCGAGAGCAACTTCACCATGGTGGCCAGGACGCTCACGCTGAACATATTCGGCACCGACGGCAGCTACGTGACGGATGAGGCCGAGGCCAGGGTGTACAACACGACCCATGACATAGCACTGAACACCACGGGGGACCAGATGCACAGGAACACCACCACGGGGACGCTCACCTTCTACGGGGTGGATGACGGCATTTACAACGTGAGCGTGGACTCGGAGAACTACACCACAGTCCAGAACTGGACCTTCGACACCAGCACAGGCGTGTACGAGCACAATTTCACAATGACCAGGAGGGTCTTCACTGTGTACATAAACGACACCAATGGGGGCGCCATCACCGAGCTTACAGGGGTGAGGATATACAACTCAACTGAGGTCGAGACCAACATAACGGGCGACGTGATGTACCAGAACACCACCACAGGAATGACCGTGTTCAGGGGCATAAGGGACGGCACTTTCAACGTGAGCGTGGTATCCGAGAACTACACGAGCCAGAACTGGACCCTTGACACCGGCACTGGCCCATATGAGTATACGTTCCACCTCGCCAGGACAGGGATAGGCTACTTCAACGTCACGGTGAAGGACAACACCACCAACGCCTCCATATCAGGGGCAACCGTCACCCTCCACAACCTGACAGACACTGTAGAGACCGGCACCACCGACTCTAACGGGAACGTGCTGCTGCACACCAACATAAGCGCATACAATGAGAGCCTCTACGTGAACGCCACTTACACGGACTATGACGAGAACTCCACGGGGCCGTACAACATAACAGACGGCGAGGTCAAGAACATAACCCTGACAATATCCCAGACCCCGTCATCCCCGTCGCCCAGCCCGTCTCCCCCGCCACCGAGCGGCGGAGGCGGCGGCTATGGAGGCGGAGGCGGAGGAGGCTGCACAGAGGACTGGATATGCAGCACCTGGGGCCCCTGCATTAACGGCAGCCAGATAAGGACATGCAGGGACGACAATTCCTGCGGGACAGTCTGGGACAGGCCGGAATTGACCCGGTCGTGCACAGTCACCATGAGCATAAGCGTGACAGAGGTCTACCTCAACGCAGGAGAATGCGCGTCCTCAACGCTGTCGATAAGCAACACTGGAGACTCCTACCTTGCCAAGGCCGAGACAGGGGAATTCACGATAACAGGGTGCTGCTCCGTGACGCCCGGCCAGACGAGCGTGTCGTCCATAAGCTCGGGGAGCAGCGTGGACGTGAACCTGCAGGTCTGCGCTGACAGGTACGCCCAGAAAGGGGACCATGAGGGCCAGGTGGAGGTCAGGGCGAACGGCCTGACCAGGAGGGTAGCCCTGCATGTCCATGTAACCAAGAACTACGGGGAGGTGCTGCTGGAAAGGCTGAATGAAGCCGAGGATGCCCTGTCAGCCCTGGACAGCTCAGCGTTCGACACCGTCCAGATGGGCCTCTACAACATGGCGAAGGAGCAGATAGAGCTGGCCAAGACCTACCTGTCCGCAGGCAACTATGACGGCACAGAGGCCGCCCTGGAGTCAGCAGGGGACTACATCTCCCAGATAGGCTCCCACGTGCCGCAGGCAATGGACCTGTCCTGGCTGATTTGGCTGCTTGCGCCGATGGCTGTCGTGGGGCTCATAGGTTTCGGAGGCTGGTGGTTCATCGTCAGGAAGAGGACGAGGGTGTACAAATACAAGCCGCCGAGGCATTATCCCGCCACACCTGTGCCGCAAAAGATTGACAGGAACTTCCTGCTGAAGGAGCTCAAGGCACTGGAGAAGAAGGTGCTGGGCATAAACGCCAACAGGCTGGGGGCGACCGACAGGTACCATTATGAGAAGGCCAAGCATGCCCTGGAGAGGATGGAACACCATATAATGCAGGACAACATACTCTCGGCCAGGACGCTCCTGAACGAGGCCGAGACGTCCCTGAGGGTGCTGGAGTCAAGGCTGCTGTCTTTCGACATAATAAAGAAGAGCGAAGGGTTCAAGGTCTGAGTCACTCTATGGCTTCCAGGTCTCGCTTTATCTTTTCCATCTGCTGGTACATGCCCTTCACGTAGTCCTCTATCTCCCTGGGCGTCTCGACCTTTATCGGCTCTGTCACGGATTTTATGTGGGAATCCTCCACATGGGACCTTGAGATGGTGGAGTGCAGTATGGAAAGAGTGGCGTTCAGGTTGTCCAGCCCCTTGTGGCATATGGCAAGGCCGGCCTGTATCTCCCTCTCCATCTCCGTCAGGGCATCCAGGGCGTCCCTCAGGCTGAGCGCGAACGACCTGAGCTTCTCTATCTGCTCCAGAACGCTCCTGTACTTGTCGACCTTTATAAAAAGCGGCGGCGCTTCCCTTGCCGCCTTGCTTTGTGCGACCATATTATATTCTTCGGTTCCTGCCTTAAATATTTGAGAAGGGGATGCGTCAGCCGGGATTCGAACCCGAATCGTCAGATTGGCAACCTGACATTCTAACCATTAAACTACTGACGCCTAATGTATCTATTCCTTCCTGAGCTTTTTAATGTTCGTGCTCCTGCACTGCGGGCACAGCCTGGTGGCAGGCTCCATGAATATGGGCTTGCCCACCCACCCGCAGTTCTGGCATTCGTATTTGGCCATGGTATATTGTAGAAAGAGGGGGTTTATATGGTTGTTTCCGCGGGTGCATTGGGGTTCACCCCATTCCCATCTGCTTGGCGAGCTTGGCGAAGGGCCCCCTCTTGAAGGCCTTCCCGCCCTTCGTCATCCTCATGACCTTCTTTATCTGCTTGTAGTTCTTCATGAGTTCCCTTACTTCGGTTTCTGCAGTGCCTGAGCCTCCGGCTATCCTGCCTATCCTGGAGGCCGTCAGGATGTCGGGCTCCTCCTTCTCCTTCGGCGTCATGGAGCTGATTATGTGCTCCCATTTCTTCATCTTCTCTTCCTGGACGTCCAGCATGCCCTTGGGTATCTTCAGGCTGCCCATCCCGGGCATCATCTCCGTTATCTTGTTGAGCGGACCCATCTTCTTCATGTTCTGTATCTGCTCCATGAACTCGTTCAGGGTGAACCTGCCTTCCAGCATCTTCTTGACGCCATCCTCCTTTATGCCTGCCTCCTTGGCCTTGTCAAGGAGGCCTTGTATGTCGCCGTAGCCTATCAGCCTGGACACAAACCTCTTGGGGTCGTACATCTCCAGGTCGCCCATCTTCTCCCCGACGCCTATGAACTTGACGGGCGCGCCCGCCGCCGAGGCTGCCGCCAGGGCTCCCCCGCCCCTGGCCGTGCCATCGAGCTTGGAAACGGCCAGTCCCGTTATGCCCACGAGCTTGTTGAACTCCTCTGCCTGCCTGCCTGCAGCCTGGCCTATGTCTGCGGGTATCACCAGCAGGACCTCGTCGGGCTGGATTATATTGCCCATGTTCTTGAGCTCCTTGGCAAGCTCCTCGTCCAGGGCGTCCCTTCCGGCGGAATCGAATATCAGCACGTCTTCCTTTGCCTCTTTCAGGGCCTTTTTGGCCACGTCCTCGGCCTTCTTGCCCTCCCTGTAGACCTTTGCGCCCACCTTGTCGCCTATCTGCTGCAGCTGGGTCTGGGCAGCGGGCCTGTGTATGTCGCAGGCCACCAGGGCCGGGTTAAGGCCGCGCACCTTGAACCATTTGGCCATCTTGCCTATCGTGGTGGTCTTCCCTGACCCGAAAAGGCCTATCACCAGTATCTTCTGCTTCTTTACTCCTATCTCCCCCTTCTCCGCGCCGAGGAAGGAGACCACTTCATCATAGAGGGTCTTTATGAAGACCTCCTTCAGGGTCATCCCGGGGGAAACCTTCTCTCCCAGGACCTTCTTCTTTATGCTGGATGTCAGCTGGGCCACCAGGGCCACATCTACGTCTGACGCTATCAGGGTCCTCTGGAGCTCCCTGAGTATCTCTTCCACCGCTTCCTTGTCCACTATGCCCATCCCGGCTATCTTCTTGAACGTGCTCTTCAGGGACGAGCCGAACTTGTCAAGCACCATAACAATCCTACTCCATGCCGATATATAAAATAAGATGGGGGGCTTTAAAGCTTATTTCACCAACTCGAAGCTTGCCTCTCCGCCTGTCTTCTCTATTGCCTTCACTGTCTCTGCTGCCGTTTCCTCGAGGTCTGATTCGACTTCCTTGTAGTTCTTTCCGCTGTTTGACAGCTCATATTTGGGCGCAGAGACGTACCTGACTTCCATCCCGTTCTTCCTGGCCTTCTCCAGCACCTTCTTGATGACCTCTATCCCGTCAGGACGGTAGCAGACGAGCCTAAGATTTCCCCTGGCTGTGTACGTCTTCTCGACGAATGACTTCCTGGCTATCTCCACCAGCGCATCGGCCCATTTCTTGGGCACGCCCTTTGTGGTGAGCAGTTCAGGATTCTTGAACGCGGTCTCGAATGCCTTCTGGAGCGGACCGAACTCCTCCTGCAGCTTGTAGCCCACTTCCTTGTAAGTTTCCTCCAGGTCCTTTCCCAGGCCTTTGCCTGCCATCTCCAGGAGCTTCTCTGCCCTCTTCTCCCTCTTGAACTCGTTCAGCTTCCTGTTGGCCTCGTCCTTGTGGACCCTCTTGACAGAGAGGGAAACAGTGTGCTCGTCTACGCTCATCACCTTGCAGACGACGTGCTGGCTCTCCCTCAGGAACTCCCTTATGTCCCGCACCCACTTCTTGGCGACCTCTGATACATGCACCATGCCCTTCATGTTGCCGTACTGTATCATCTCCACTACGGCCGAGTTGGGGTACAATTTGGCCACCCTGCAGATGACCAGCTCATGCCTCTTGGGCTTGCCTGCCTTTCTCATAGTTTACTTAGGGCGTTCTGGTTTTAAAAGAATAAGCCTACCTCATGGATGTGGCGGTCTTGGTCTTCATTTTTCCTTTTCCGCCCGTGGGCTCTGCCAGGACCTCGCCGCACACGAGGCACTTGACTACAGTGGACGGCCTGCTGAAGATTACCTGCTCGTTCTTGCACTTCTCGCACTTCACCTTCACGAATTTTGAAGTCATAATCAACCTAATGGGCAGTCAGCTCGAACTTCTTTATCCTGAACCCCTTCTTTATGTGCTGCTTCTTGCAGACGCTGCAGACGAGCCTGAGGTCCAGTTTTTTGGTGGGCTTTCCGTCCCCCTTGGGCTTGGGCCTGGGAAACCCCCTGTATCCCTTGGCCTTCCTGTCGAACCTCTTGACTGACTGGGACATGGGGTGCGCCTTGCTTCGCGCCTTCTTCTTCACCTGCTTTACGGTGTGCTCGGTGTGCTTCTTGCACTTCGGGCACAGCGTTCTCATGGTCTTTGGCCATTTCATACTGTCACCGGATTATTAGTATAGTAACTATGCTTTTAAATTGTTTAATCTGGCCTGGTTTGCCGCTCCCTTCTTCTCCAGGAGCTCCGCGTTCTCCTTGGGAAGGGTGGACATGTCACCGGCCTTGAATGGTCCGTAATTCTTCATGTCTATCCCCACGAACCTGGGTACGTCTTCCTGGAAGGCCACTACAGGCAGGGGCTCGACCTTGGCCTCCAGCATCCCTTTCTTCTTGTCCTGCCAGCCCTTTATGACCTCTGCCAGGGACTTCAGGAAGCTGTATTCATCCTCAGTCAGGTTTTCGGGCTTTACCCCGGACCTCACGAAGTACAGTGCGCCCATCAGTATCTTCTTCTCCCTGAGCTCCACAAGGTCCTGCATGCGCCTCTTTGCCTGGTCCTGTTCCCACTGGTCATCTTTTGTCCTTAGCCTGGACTTCTTGTCCAGGTATGCCTTGGCGCTCGTGAAGAAATCTGCGGGAAGGGGAGTCAGGCCTGCGCTTCCCTTCTCCCTTTTCACCGCCTCCCTTATGCTTTCGTACGTCAGCATCTACTTCCTCCTGCCTTTACCCTTGTTTTTCTTCTTTTTATCGCTTAGCATCCTTATCGGGTAGTTGAGGGGGTTCTTCACGAACCTGCAGTTGCCGTCAGGCTTGCACACCCCACAGCCCTTGTAGTAGGAGGAGTTGCTGCAGTTAGGCGGGGGGACAGGCTTCGCCTTGTTCCTGGCGTACCTTATCTGCCCCCTGACATAGCTCTCCGGAAGGGAGGGGTTGTTCTTGGAGTTCCACTCCAGTATCAGCCTTTCTATGTCTTCCCATCCCCATTTCAGGTTGGACAGGAAGTTCAGCAGCACGAAAAGGGACCTCTTCTTCCCGTCTTCCAGGCCGTTCAGTATGAGCTTTATGCAGGGAGGGAACAACTCCTCTGGCACCGGCTTCTCTAGGGTGTATTCCTTCCTGGCAGCGGCCTTTTCCTTCTTCTCCCTCCTGGCGTTCCAGTCCATCGCCTCTGCGATCAGCAGCTCTGCCTCGCCCTTCTCCCCTCCCTTCAGGAACATCCTTTCCGCCTTCACCTTTCCTGGTTTTGCCATGTCCTTCCTGAAAGTTTTCAGTCCGGCAAAGCTTATCGGAAGGGAGACAAGGAAGCTTCCCTTGTGCAGGGAGTACGGCATCCTGAGCAGGTGCCTTGGGGACACCAGGACAGAGTCCAGCTCTATCACCTTCCAGGGGTCTATCACGCTGTCCTTGCTCTGCATCTCCCCGAGGGAGATCCCCGAATCCCCTGCTATGGCTTCCGGGCTCCATCTTTTCAGCATGGCCTCCTCCAGCCCTTCCCTTGTGAAGTCCTTTATGTATTCGCATATGCCCCTCACCAGGCCCGGGTACATCCCTGCAGAGGGCCTGAAATTTATCCTGTCAGGGACCGACTCCCAAGGCACCCCAAGATGGAAGCCCTTTCCTCCGCTGTACTTGACCGAGAAGCCCTTCATGCCATGCTCCTTAAGGGCCTTTCCGAGCTCGAGCGCGGCCATCCTGCCGTGTTCGAAATCCTTGCAGTCCAGGTCGAATATGATGTCCCACCCCGTCCTGAGGTCCCCGTAGTTGGAGGACTTTATGGCCATCGGGTTGGACCACCGCTCTATGGAGAAGTGGAACTCCTGGACGCCTGACTTGACCATGGCAGTTATGTCCTGGGGATACACCAGGGCATTGGGCCTCTTGCTGAACTCCCCGCTCCTGAAGACCCCCACGACCTCCCTTCCCTTGGAGAGCTCCAGGAGAGCCTCCTGGACGTCCTCCCTGGAATAATAGGCAAGTATCTCCCTGAAGTTCATGTTAGTTATTTGGATGTAGGTATTTTAAGCGAATCAACTCAGCGCAGGTTTTTGATTCTCTGATGTGAAACCGCGTCATATCATTGGCGGTTTCGTATTAAGCCCCTCTCAGAAACGTGGTCACGAAGTCGGTCCCTGCGCAGTATATGCCTTTCAGCAGGAGCAGCAGGGCCGCATAGAAGAAGAAATGCCAGCTCATGCCGTAGAAGGACAGCACCAGGAACGTTCCGCACAACAGATCCAGTATGCCCAGGAAGTCGAAGAAGAACTTCCCTGCGGCAGCCGAAAGCACAGAGTAAAGGCCCTTCAGCAGCCAGGCTATGCCCAACGCCATCACTATCCCGTTCCCGGGGAAGGGGGCGCCTGAGGATATCCAGAGAACGCCCGCTATTATGATGTCCATTATGCCTAGCAAGAACAGCAACATGGTTTGTAATTGTATTGGCAAATAAAAAGGTTTCTACTCATTCAGTATCCTGTCAACGTACCTTACGGTGTCCTGGTCGCCCGCCTCTTCGGCAGCTTCCATGAACCCTGTGAGCAGGGAAACCCTGTATGTTTCGGGGAACTCCATGCGCCTTATGTCCCCCATCATCAGGTTGACGTGGGATATCGGGCTGCTTTTCGACCCCCGCTTGTTGCAGGAGGCATAGGCCATCCTACCCTGTTCACTATAATCTTTCTCAACGGAAACTCCTGATTCCATAACTTTTTTAGCAAGCCAATGTTTTTAAGCTCTTCGGTTGCCACAGGCTTTATAGGATGGGACATAATACTATACTATGCTGGGAGCAATACTGTCCCTGGCCACTGCCGTCCTCTTCGGAGCCTCTGTGGCCATATTCAAGCATTCCATGGGGAAGCATGACACCTTCTCTGTAAGGGAGATAGCCAGGAACAGGAGGTGGCTCGGGGGGCTTGTCATAGGACTGCTAGGCGTAGTGACTTACGTGTTCGCCATGGCGCTGGCCCCCCTGACCACAGTCCAGCCCATCATAGCGTTCTCTATGGTGATACCCATATTCGCAGGCGCTTTCATATTCAAGGAAAACATGGAGGGATGGAGATGGCTGCTCGTCGCGGTTCTAGCAATAGGGATAATCCTGGTGGCTCTGTTCTAGAGATGCTGGCCGCAGGCCTCATGATGGGCCTGGCAGCCTACGGGCTGAAGGTCGTGCTGGTCCGCATAACGATGGACGCCTATTTCATGCTGTCAGTCATAACGACCCCCGAGATGTGGCTGATAGGCATAATGTCCATACTGGCCTTCCTGCTCATGCAGAGGGCCCTCCACGGCTCCCACGTGTCTATAGTCAGCCCCATGATAGGCGGGATAGCAATCATCCTGCCCGTCCTCATGGCCTATTTCTGGCTCGGTGAATCAGTTTCCATGCTCAAATGGGCTGGAATAGTACTGGTTCTTCTGGGGACTGCGGGATTGGGAAAATAAGTTAGGCAATCTCTATGCCTGGTTTGCCGGGCTCTGCCCTCAGGGCCTTCGGCTCCCTGGACTTGAAGGCTTCTATTATCTCGAAGCCGCAGCCGAACCTCTTCTCTAGCTGCTCCTTGCTCTCCTTGAGGGATGACAGCTCCTCCTTCTCGGAAAGGGGCTCCTTCAGGTTGGACAGGTTCTTCTGCAGGCCCTGCGCGAACCTGAGGGCATCCTTGCCGTACTTCTTGAAGTCCGGGTTCTGCATGATAGCAGGTATTATGTCCTTCGGCTTCTTGGCCAGGCCCATGACGGTCTTGTGCACCTCGTGCTTCCACTGGGGAGCCACGTACAGCCTTATCTTCCCGGGCTCCTTGCCCACGAGCTTTATGCATGCAGCCACGTCCTCTTCGACCTGCATGACGAAGTCTTCCATCGCTTCCAGCCTCTTGTCTATGAGCTTCTCGTTGGCCTTCGGCCATTTCTGGAGTGACACGAAAGGCTCGTTTCCCATCATCTCCCAGCACTCCTCTGCCGTGTGCGGGGCGAAAGGCGAGAGCAGCAGAACCAGTTTCTCGAGTCCCTCCCTAAGCACGTCCCCATGAGGCTTGATGTCCGCATACCTGACCAGGCTGTTGGTCAGCTTCAGTATGGCGCCGAGGCCCTTGTTGAACCTGAAATCCTCCATGGCGCCTGTCACGGTCTTTACGGTGCTGTGCACCTTCCCCTGCATCTGCCTGTCCCTGGTTTCCAGCTTGCCGTCCCTTGTGTCAGCACCTTTCACTCCCTGGGCCAGGCCGTATATCCTGCTGAGCATCTTGAATGACCCCACTGCACCCTTGTCGCTCCATTCCAGTTCCTTCTCAGGCGCTGCAACGAAGAGCAGGTACACCCTGGCAGTGTCCACCCCGTATTTCTTGGCTATCTCATCCAGACCCACCACATTGCCGAAGCTCTTGGACATCTTCTGGCCGTCCTTCACCACCATGCCTTGGGTGAATAGCCTGGAGAACGGCTCCCTGACCTTCGTGAGCCCGAGGTCTGACAGGGCCATCGAGAAGAATCTCGCATACATGAGGTGGAGTATGGCGTGTTCGACCCCTCCTATGTACTGGTCGACAGGCAGCCAGTAGCCCATGGCCTTCGGGTCGAATGGGCCCTTGTTGTATCTGGGGGACGTGTACCTCATGAAGTACCAGGACGAGTCAAAGAACGTGTCCATGGTGTCTGTCTCCCTCCTGGCCTTTCCCCTGCACTTGGGGCACTCTGCCTCCACGAATGACTTCACGGCAGCAAGCGGGTTGCCCTCTGCGGGGAACTTGGCGTCCTCCGGGAGCTTGACAGGAAGGTCGCCCTCAGGCACAGGAACCATTCCGCACTTGTCGCAGTACACGACAGGTATGGGCGTGCCCCAGTACCTCTGCCTGGAAACCAGCCAGTCCCTGAGCTTGTACTGGACAGTCTTCCTGCCGCATCCCTTCTTCTCCAGGAACTTGGTTATCTCCTCTATGGCCATGGCTGATGACATGCCGTCGAAGTCTCCTGAATTGACCATCACGCCCGGCTCTGTGAACGCCCTGGCCATCTTGTCGGCAGGGGGCAACTCGTATCCTTGGGGCTTAATGACCACCTTTATCGGTATCCCGTACTTCTTTGCGAACATGAAGTCCCTCTGGTCGTGCGCCGGGACAGCTATTATGGCCCCAGTCCCGTATTCCATCAGCACGAAGTTGCCTATGTAGATGGGTATCTCGCTCCTGGTTATGGGGTCTATGGCATACCTGCCTATGAACATGCCCTCCTTCTCGCTCTCCTCTGACATCCTGGTGAACTTCTCCTGCATCACGACCTTCCTGACGAAATCCTTCACTTTCTTCTCCTGTTTTGTCCCCTTCACCAGCTCCATCACATCCGGGTGCTCAGGGGCGTACACGAGGAACGTTATCCCGTAGTGGGTGTCGGGCCTCGTGGTGAAGACCTTCAGCTCCTTGTCAGAGCCCTTTATCTTGAAGGTTATCTCTGTGCCCTCGCTCCTGCCTATCCAGTTCTCCTGCATCGTCTTCACATTCTCCGGCCAATGCTTGAGCTCCTTCAGGTTGTTCAGCAGCTCCTCTGCATAGTCGGTTATCTTCAGGAACCACTGCTCAAGTGACTTTACCTCGACCTCTGACTTGCACCTCCAGCACTTCCCCTGCTCGACCTGCTCGTTGGCCAGCACGGTCCCGCACTTGGGGCACCAGTTGACTGGCGCCTTCTTCCTGTACGCCAGGCCTCTCTTCAGAAACTGCAGGAATATCCACTGGTTCCACATGTAGTAGTCAGGATAGCATGTGGAAACCTCCCTCTTCCAGTCATAGCTCAGCCCTATCTCCTTCTGGTCCTTCTTTATGGCCGCGATGGCCTTCTCCGTGAAGACCTTTGGGTGGGACTTGTGTTTTATGGCGGCGTTTTCTGCAGGCAGGCCCAGGGCGTCGTAACCCATAGGGTAGAGCACGTTGAACCCATGCATCCTCTTGTACCTGGCGACAGCGTCCCCCATGGAATAGTTCCTGACATGCCCCATGTGCAGGCCTGTGGCTGTCGGATAGGGCAGCATCTCCAGTACGTAGTATTTCTTCCTTTTTGGGTCCTCCTTGGCCTCGAATATCCCGGCTTCTGCCCACCTCTTCTGCCATTTCGGCACGAATTTCCTGAAATCCATAATACTCTTAATTCACCTCTGAGCCTTAAAAGTCGTTGCCCCTGCCAGCGCCTCCTTCTCCAGCCCTTCCGTGTCCAGGGCCCCCTCCATCCTGTCCACGTCCTTCTTCCTGGCCCTGGTCTGGGGGTGTGCGGCTATCATGAAGGAGCAGCAGTCCTCGTACGGCTTTATGGAGATGTCATAAGTGCCATACGACTTTGCCAGGTCTATTATCTCCCTCTTGTCCATGCCTACCAGGGGCCTGAGCACGGGCATGTCCACGACAGACTCTATCGCCCGGATGTTGTCCAGGGTCTGGCTGGAAACCTGTCCGACGCTCTCCCCTGTCACCAGCGCCTTTGCCTTGAGATTCCCTGCCAGCTTCTCTGCCATTCTCAGCATGAACCTCCTGTAGACCAGCATCCTGTAATCCCCCTTTACCTTGGCTATCACCTGGTTCTGCAGCTTCCTGAAGGGCACGACATGCATCCTGGCGTCGGGCTGGAATCCCTCCATCAGCTCCATTATCTGCCCCATCTTTCCCAGACCCCCTGACACCTCGTTCTGGAAGTGCACGAACTCGACCTCGCAGCCCCTCTTCATCATGAGTATCCCTGCCACAGGCGAGTCTATGCCCCCTGACAGCAGGCAGACCACCTTCCCGCTCACGCCCACAGGCAGGCCACCTGGGCCGTCAAGCTTCTCTGTATACAGCAACGTCCTGTCGTTCAGTATCTCCATGGACAGGTTGGTCCTGGGCTTGGTGAGGTTGACCTTGAGGCCGTACTTCTCCACCACAGCAGCGCCCACCTTCTCGTTAACCTTATTGGAGCCCGTCTTGAACCCCTTCCAGGACCTTACTGCAGACACCCTGAAGCTGCCCTTCCTGCCCTTCATCACCTCGAGCGCCTTGCTCTCCATGTCCTTCATGGAAGACCTGCATGACCAGCATGGGCTGAAACCTGATATGCCGAACACCCTCTCCAGCCTTCCGGCCATCCTCTTCACGTCAGAGCCTTCCGACAGCTCGACCAGCACCCTTCCAGTGGCCCTCCTAACAGACTTGTGCTCCAATCCCTCCAGCGCCTTCCTGATGTTGTCCACCAGCCTGTCCTCGAACACGCCCCTGTTCTTCCCCTTTATGCCTATCTCCGCGTAGTGCACAACGATGAAATCGTGACCCATCATACCCAAATATAACGTTTTACGTGTTATATTATTTCATGGCTTCTGATGCTGTTTCAAAGGTCCTGGAAATATCAGGTTACAGGGAACTGAACCCTGCACAGAGGATGGCGGTGGACGCGGGCCTCCTGGAGGGCAAGAGCATGGTAGTGGCAGCTCCCACAGCCAGCGGAAAGACCCTGATAGCAGAGATGGCGGCACTAAACGTCATAAGGAAGAACAAGAAGGTGGTCTACATAGTGCCCCTCAAGGCCCTGGCGGCAGAGAAGCACGATGAGTTCAGGGAGAAGTACGAGAAGCTGGGCATAAGGGTGGCTGTCTCAAGCGGGGACCTGGACTCCAGCGACCCCTGGCTGGCTTCAAAGGACCTCATAATAGCCACATCAGAGAAGCTCGACTCCCTGATGAGGCACGGCATAGAGTGGATAAACGACGTCGGCCTGGTCATAGCCGACGAGATACACCTGCTGGACTCTGCCAACAGGGGCCCGACCTTGGAGGTCACCCTGACAAGGCTGAGGCAGTTCGTGAACCCGCAGATACTGGGCCTGTCGGCCACCATAAGCAACTATAAGGAGCTTGCTGAATGGCTGGGAGCAGAGGCCGTCAAGTCAGACTACCGGCCCATAACGCTTTACAGGGGGCTCTGCTTTGACGATGCCATAGACTTCATCCCCCAGAAGAAGATGGGCGTCAACCCCGCCAACCCCGTCAAGTCCCTTGTGTCAAGCACCCTGGACAAGGAAAAGCAGATACTGTTCTTTGTGTCCACCAGGAGGAGCACACAGTCGGCTGCAGAGAAGATAGGCTCCTACGTCACCCAAAGGCTCAAGCCGGTGGAGAAGCAGCAGCTGGAGGAGATAGCCCAGAGGGCAGAGGGGGTGCTGGAGCACCCCACCCAGCAGTGCAGGCGCCTGGGAGACTGCATAAGGAAGGGAACAGCCTTCCACCATGCAGGACTCACCAGCAAGCAGAGGAAGCTGATAGAGGGCGCGTTCAGGGAAGGCCACATAAAGGCTATAGCAGCCACCCCCACCCTGGCCATGGGCATGAACCTGCCTGCGTTCAGGACAGTTGTGAGGGACCTGAAGCGCTTCTCCTCCTTCAGGGGCATGGACTACCTCCCCGCCCTTGAGATAGAGCAGATGTCAGGCAGGGCAGGAAGGCCAAAATATGACGAGTACGGGGAGGCAATATTAATAGCCAAGAACAGGCAGGAGGCCGATTACGCCTGGCAGAACTACATAAACGGGGAGCCTGAGAAGATATACTCCAAGCTGGGGGTCGAGCCCGTGCTCAGGATGCACGTGATGTCCCTGATAGCCTCAGGCGCCGTGTCCACCAGGAAGGAGCTGTTCGACTTCTTCGCCAAGACCTTCCATGCTTTCCAGTACAGGGACATGGAGCAGCTCAAGAGGAACCTGGAGAGGGTGCTTGAGCTCCTGAAGGAATACAAGTTTATAGACACCGGCAAGGGCCCTTCCCAGGAAACATGCCCGTTCAAGACCGGCCTGGAGGTTGCTGAGGAGGAGAGCAACAGCCTTACAGCCACGAGGATAGGGAAGAGGGTTTCCGAGCTGTACATAGACCCTCTCACGGCGCACATGCTGATAAAGAGGCTGGAAAAGATGGATTCCAAGGGCACCACAGACCTGGGCATGCTGCACGCCATCGCAGACACGATAGAGATGAGGCCCCTCCTTCACATAAGGAAGGGGGACCTGGAGACCCTTAACGATGTGATGGAGAGGCACATGGACAGCCTTGTGGAGCACCCCCCGGAGCCCTGGGACATGGAATATGACGAGTTCCTGAGGGCGATAAAGACAGCAGGCATGCTGCTGTCCTGGGCAGAGGAGTCAGGAGAGGAGGAGATACTCCAGAATTACGGAGTGACCCCAGGCGAGCTGAGGGCAAGGCTGGAGAGGGCTGACTGGCTGCTGTACGCCTCGCAGGAGCTTGGGCTGCTGCTCAATCATGCTGATGCGATAAAGGGCATGAGGAAGATAAGGGTCAGGCTCAAGTACGGGGTGAGGGAGGAGCTGCTGCCTCTGGTCAGGCTGAAGGGCATAGGCAGGGTCAAGTCAAGGGCGCTCTTCCATTCAGGCATCAAGTCGCTGTCGCAGCTGAAGAAGGCGCCGATGGAGACTGTAGAGAGGCTGGTCGGACCCAAGACAGCAAGGTCGATAAAGGAGCAGGCAGGGGATGATAATAAAAAAGCGGTTTCCGAGTATTGACGGAAATCAGGTTACAATAACCAACCTATCAAATAAGAATGTGCTCGCAGAAAAGGCAGAGGTGGCAGGATCATTCTGGAAGAAAGCCAAAGGCCTGATGCTGAGGAAGGAGCCTGTGCCGATGCTTTTCGACTTCGGCCATGACGGCAGGCACGGCATGTGGATGCCCTTCATGCGCTTTTCCATAGACATCATCTACATAGACAGTTCCAAGCGTGTCGTTGACATAAAGGAGGACTGCCCGCCCCTGCGGCTGCTGAACCCCTTCACCTGGAAGGTCTTCTGCCCAAAAGAGAGCGCACGCTACGTGCTGGAGACAGAGGCAGGCCTGGCCCGCTCAACTGGAACAAAGGCCGGGGATGTGCTGGGGTTCTAGTTGGTGCTGTATGCCAGGTTGGCATCGAAGAAGCCTCTCCATGACTTTGCGGTGGCCTTGTACCTTCTGTCGGCTATGTGCCTCATTGCCGGGCCCATCACGCCAGACTTCTCGAAGGCCGCCTCCACAGGCGCGAATATCAGGTCCTGCACGTCGTATAACTTGTTCAGGGCCTCCCACTCGAACCATCTCTTCCCTGACCTTGGGCTGTCGTCCATGAACAGCTTGCCGAGGTTGTAGAAGAGCCCGCTCTTCCCGACGGTGTTCTTGTAGACCTTTATCTTGCCGGCCAGGCCGGCCGGAAGTGCGGCTTCCTTTGCGGTGTCCCTCACATTGTCGTGGGCTATCATCCAGGTTTCGTCCTTCACTATCCACCTTTCAGGCCTCTGGGACTCGTCCTTGAAATGCCTGCTGAAATCCATCCTGGTGAAAACGTCTATGCAGTCCCTCAGGAAGTCGCTGTTGTGGTAATCCCTTGGGCTGTAGTTCCTGCCTTTTGCGGCCTGGAAAGGGTCCTTCTGGTCGCCCATCTTGTCGTAGGGAGAGTCGCCGGTGGCTATCACATAATCCACGTTCTCCTGCAGCTTGGCCGGGTCAGGGTCCTTCCCTGTGGAAAGGAATACAGGCACGTCCTTCCCCTTGTGCTCGTATGTGTATAGGTGGGTCAGCTTCGTCGCGCCCTCAGAGAAGGTGGTCTCCACCCTTATCCTTGGGAATATCCTCAGGCCGTCTGCCTTGTAACCCATCTCCCACTGCACCTGATATGTGTCGAGGACCGTCCCGAGTATGTCATTAAGCGTGTTGGTCCTGGGTATGTTAATGTTCTTCAGTATCTGGTGGCCGTAGTACTTTGCAGGCACCTTCCAGATGTTCTTCAGTTCCTTCCAGTTGACCCAGGGATACTTCTCCCTAACCTCCCTGTTGTAGTCCCTCCACCTGCTGAGGAACCCCTTCTCCTTGCCTGTCTGGAAGCCGATGGTCATCCGGTCGTTCCTTCCCGCAATCCTGGACGCCATCCTTATGTCCCTTTCCCTAGTGTCGTAGCTCTCCATTGAGAACTGCCTCTCCAGGTCCTCGGCTGTCGGTATCACGGTGCCGGAATCTTCAGTGAAGAGTTCCGCTTCCATCTCCATCAAGGCTGTCCCAGTCATAACATCACCTATGCCATTGCCGGCTCGAGCTCTCCGCCGAACATGCCGGCCACGTCCTCCTTCAGGTCCTTGAAATATCTTCCGACTTTGTTTATCATGCTGTCGCCGCTCCTTTCCCTGACCTTGTAGGTGGCCATAGCGGCAGTGTAGGCTTCCCTTGCATCATCTATGCCTTCCATCCCGAGGTCCTTCAGTGCCCTGAGAAGGGTCGCCTCGTAAATGTCGTGGTCCTTTGGCTTGAGTGTCGATTCGACTATCTCGTGTATCTTCAGGTAGTTCTGTGTCGCCCTGTTGAGGTCGTCCTTGTTCATGGTGTACCTGCTCACCCTGTTCGCAACCCCCTCGTAAAGGTCCCTGAAAATGCCGGGTATCTCGGATGCCATGGGCACCTCTATCTGGTTGTCGCGCCACATTCCCCAGGCATCGTTCTTCGTGAGCCTGTCCAGGCTGGTCTCGCTTATCTCCTTCCCGAACTCCTCACCGTTCACGACCACTTCCCTGACAAGTCCCTTGAACGCCTGGTAGTCCATGTCCATCCTGTTTCCTGCGAACCAGTTCCAGATGCCCCTGGCGTATTCCACGCCGTCCAGGGCAGCCTCAGCCCAGGTCTTCTCCCCGAAAGTCTTTTCTTCAGCCATGTTAATCACCTGTCACTACCTTTTAGTGACATTTATGATATATAGATAGAATGGGGGTATTTAAAGGTTACGGTGAGGCTCTTGATATCGATTTTGGACACAAAAACAGCCGTTTTTCGCCCCTTTCGGGCTATATCCCTGCCTGCCTGGACCTTATATGCTTTATGGCTTCCATCACCACGAAAGGCACCATGAGCCCCACCAGGGAGCCCACCAGGACGTCATACGTGTAATGCACGCCCAGGAACACCCTGGAGGCAGCCACCAGGACAGGTATGATGAAGAGCGGTACTGTCCATTTCTTCCTGAACATTATGGCCAGGGAGGAGAAGAACACGAAGACGGTCGCCGAGTGGCCTGACGGGAACGTGGAGTCAGGGAGGCAGTAAGGGTTGCACCCTTCTGCGGGGCACACTATGCATGGCCTGGGGACGTCGAATACGGCCTTGCCTGCCTGTATTATCCCCAGGGTAAGGTAAAGTGATATCAGGAATACGAAAAGGAACTTCTTGAACTTCCTCCTCCTTGGGCCCCTCTTCTTGCCCTTCCAGAGGAATGTCCTGGGAAACGCGTACATCAGGACCAGCAATATGCTTATGCCAACCCAGAGCACGGGCTCGCCCATGAAGCTTATCATGTTCCACATGTCACTCCTCCTCCAGCAGCTCTATCTCGTCTGCTTTAAGTTTTGGCTTCAGGGCCATTAATGTGTCCCTGGCCCTGGGGCTTATGAAGACTTCAAGTGTGTCGCCTTCCATCACATCCTTCCCTACGGTCACATCAGGCATGCTGATGGCGACCTTGTCGCCCATCTCTGCCTTTTCCACGCCCTCTCCCCTCATCTGGACCTCTTTCACCTCTCCCAGGTCCTTTCCCTTCTTCAGCAGCTTGCAGCCCGGTTTTAGTGTCCCCTTCACGACCTCCACGCCGAAGACCGCGGGCTTCCTCTGCCTGAAGACGAAGCCCGGCAGCACCCTGAGCCTGGCGGGACGGGGGACTGACTCCAGCATCTCCTCTTCCTTACGCTTCCTGGAGTCCTTCTCCCATTCCTTATACTCCTCTATCAGGGAATATATCACTTCAGAGGCGAATATCTTGACCTTGTTGTCCTTGGCCAGGGAGGCTATCTCCTGGGGAATCCTGACGTTGAAGGCGAATATCTTTGGGTCTTCCTGCGTCCTCATCTCCATTATGTCGGCCTTCGTGACAGTGCCCACTTGGGCCTTCCTTATGGGAACCAGGTCCTTCAGGCTCTTTATCAGGGCCTCCAGGGAACCGAGGGTGTCCGCCTTTAGCATGGAGCCCTTTGCCTCGGTCTCTATCTCGACCTCCTCTATCTCTTCCTGCACCTCCTTCAGGGCCCTATCAACCCCCTTCCTGTCCTTCACCGCCCTGAGGGGCGAGCCTGCTATGACCTTCTCCAGCCCCGGCGCCGCTATCTTAACCCCTGCAGCCGCCGACACTGACCCTATGCTCTGGAAGGCCTTCTCGACCCTCAGCTCCTTCAGTGCGGAAGGCTCCATCAGCGCCTTCACCCTCGTGGTGACAGGCTCGTTCCCGCCTATCACGAGCCAGTCGCCCCTCTCTATCTCGCCGTCGTAGACTATGACGTCCATGGTCATTCCGAGGCCCTTCACCTCCTTCACCTCCAGGACGGTGCCCTTGCCTTCCCCGGAACCCACGCACAGGCCCTTGTCCAGGTACCTCTGGCATACCCCGCATAGGACCATCAGCACGTCTATTATGCCTTCCCCGGTTACCCCTGAGACAGGCACTATGGCCACCTGTTTAGTGTAGTCCGAGACCCTGTCGTACCTCTCAGCGCTGAACCCCCTTTCGGTCAGCTGGCCTATCAGGCTGTAGAGCTTCTTCTCGAACTCGTCCTGCACCCTGTCGGTCTGCTCCTTCCATGTCGAAAGGAAGGGGGCGTCCTTCCGGGGGTTCCATCCTGCCATCCTGTCAATCTTGGTGGCGGCCACTATGAAGGGGGTCTTATACTGCTTCAGGAAGTTTATGGACTCGTCTGTCTGGGGCTTTATGCCCTCGTTTATGTCGACTACCAGGATGGCCATGTCGGCTATTGCCCCTCCCCTCTTCCTGAGGGTGGTGAACGCCTCGTGCCCTGGCGTGTCTATAATAAGGAGGCCTGGTATCCTGAGCTCTATTCCTGCCTCCTTCATGAGGTTGCCGCATATCTTCTTGATTGTGGCTGTGGGTATGTTGGTGGCCCCTATGGCCTGGGTTATGAGCCCTGCCTCGCCCTTGGCGACGGCGGTTCCCCTGATCCTGTCCAGGAGAGTGGTCTTCCCGTGGTCCACGTGCCCCAGAACCGCCAGTATGGGCGACCTTATCTTTTTTTCCATAAGCCTTCACACTCTTTATATTAAACAGTGCCTCAATATTAAATATGCTCGATGTGAAGCTGTTGCGGGACAGGCCGGATATTGTCATAAACGACCTCAAACGAAGGGGAGACAAGGAGAAGCAGAAATGGGTCGATGAGTTCAGGAAGCTGGACGGGGAGAAGAGAAAGCTCCTGTACAAGGCAGAGCAGGACAGGAAGGAGAGGAACGCGCTGTCCAAGGAGATAGCCAGGATGGTGAAGGAGAGGAAGGACATCTCCTTCAACAGGAAGCAGATGGCCAAGGTGAATGACAGGATAAAGAAGAGCGAGGAGAAGATAGCCAAGCTCGACGAGAAGCTGAAGTTCTACCTTCTGAGGTTTCCCAACATACTCCATGAGTCGGTCCCTGAGGGAAGGGACGATTCCCAGAACAGGGAGGTCAGGAAGTGGGGGCACCAGCCCAAGTTCCCTTTCAAGCCCAAGAATCACATAGAGCTGCTGGAAGGGTTGGGCATGCTTGACCTGGAGAGGGCAGGCAAGGTGGCGGGTGCCAGGTTCTTCTACATGAAGGGCGACCTGGTGCTGCTGAACATGGCCCTCATGAGGTTCGGGATAGGCAAGCTCGCTGAAGCGGGCTTCACCCCTGTCCAGCCGCCATTCATGATGAACAGGGAGGCCTGCACGGGCGTCACTGATATGGATGACTTCGAGAACGTCATGTACAAGGTGGAGGGCGAGGACCTCTACATGATAGCCACGTCCGAGCACCCGATGGTGGCCAAGCACATGAACGAGGTCATCCCGGAGCCCAGCCTGCCGGTCAGGTATGCCGGCATAAGCACCAACTTCAGGAAGGAGGCAGGCACCCACGGGATGGAGGACAAGGGCATATTCAGGGTCCACCAGTTCGACAAGGTCGAGCAGCTGGTCTTCACCAGGCCCGAGGACAGCTGGGTGGAGCACGACAGGCTGCTCAAGACAGCGGAGCAGATAGTGCGCGAGCTGGAGCTCCCTTACAGGGTCGTGAACGTGTGCACTGGCGACATAGGCGCGGTGGCGGCAAAGAAATACGACATAGAGACCTGGGTCCCCTCCCAGAAGAGGTACAGGGAAGTGATATCATGCTCCAACTGCACAGACTACCAGGCCAGGAGGCTGGGCATACGCTACGGCACAGAGGGAGAGAAGCCCAGGGGCTTCGTCCACACCCTGAACTCCACAGCAGTAGTCAGCAGGATGCTCGTCCCCATGCTGGAGAACTTCCAGAGGAAGGACGGCACGGTAGCGATACCAAAGGCCCTCCAGAACCATATGGGCGGCATGAAGAAGCTGGGATAACAACTTATTTCTTACATCCAATAACAATGCATGTACGTGAAGGAAGCGGGCAGGCACGTCAAGACGGTCGAGTTCGACAAGAGCGGCAACGTGGTCCTGGTGGACCAGCGGCTTCTCCCCAAGTTCAGGACGGTCAAGCTCAGGACGTTCAGGGAGACGGCAGAAGCGATACGGGACATGACAGTCAGGGGCGCGGGGGCGATAGGCGTGGCAGCCGCTTTCGCAATGGCCCAGGCTCATCTGGAGAAGGTGCCCCTTGCCGACGCCAAGAGGTACATAGACTCCACCAGACCTACTGCATACAACCTGTTCCATGCCACAGGCAGGATAATCGCGTCTGACGACCCGGTGGAGGAGGCCAGGAAATTCTCGGATGAAGAGGAAGAGGCCTGCAGGCGGATAGGGGAGCACGGGGCAGGCCTGATACAGAACGGTTACAGGATAGGGACCCACTGCAATGCTGGATGGCTGGCATTCGTCGACTGGGGCTCCGCCCTTTCCCCGGTCTACGCTGCCAAGAGGCAGGGCAAGAGCGTGATGCTTTACGTCGACGAGACAAGACCCTGGATGCAGGGCGCCAGGCTCACGAGCTGGGAGCTACAGCAGGAGGACATAAAGCATTTCATCATAGCAGACAATGCCGCAGGCTATTACATGTGGAAGAAGGGCCTGGACATGTTCATAGTGGGGGCTGACAGGATAGCAGCCAATGGTGACGTCGCCAACAAGATAGGGACCTACGAGAAGGCCGTCCTGGCAAAGGAGAACGGGATACCTTTCTATGTGGCTGCCCCCATGTCGACCATCGATATGGGGACGCCCAGCGGGGAGTCCATAACCATAGAGGAGAGGCCCGAGTCAGAGGTCACGTCCTTCGAGGGCAGGAGGGTGGCGCCCGAAGGTTCCAGGGCCATGAACCCCGCCTTCGACATCACCCCGGCCAGGTACATAACAGGGATAATAACGCCCAAGGGAATCATAAAACCGGAAGGTATAGGCTCCCTTGGACTCGATTTTCAGCGGCCGTAAGCCTTAAAAAGCTCCCCCGAAACATTGTCTATGGTGTTCGGTCATGGCAGATAACAAACCAGAAAAAAATAAGTCAGGCGGATGGGTTGCAGCCAGCAAGACGCAGTTCAGCAAGGGCCTGAACGGCCTGAAGGATGCAGACATAGTCAGCCAGGAGATTGACATCAGGGAAAGGAAGCCTGCAACCGACAGGAAGCCTGAACCAACTGAGTCTGTGTTTCATGCTGACTGGCTGAAGGGCGACGTGACCAAGGTATTCACAACGGAAAGGATGGCCAGGACAGCCGGCCAGGCAAAGGAAAGGGCCTGGCTGCCGGTGTTCCCTGAGCCCCTGAGCACGCACAGGGGAGAGGGCGAGGAGGGGAAGAAGAAGGTAGGGTATGACACAGAGCTGTTCGCAGCGCAGGAATACCTGGTCTGGCTCGACAGGTGCTGCCAGTTCAATTTCACAGGCATCCAGGACGTCAGCATAGATTACCTGGCACTGGGCACCATGCTGGGCTACCTGGGCCTTGAGAGGTTCCTGGGCGTGGAGGATGTGGAGCAGATGGTCTCAGGGATGCCGAAGGACATGCCGATAGAGGAAAGGCTCAGGGGGGCCAGGAAGAAACTCATCATGAAGATGATAGGCAAAAGGAAAACCGTGACAGACGCCATCTTCGGTGCAACCATAAGGCTGACAAGGGGAAGGCATGAGAACACAACAAGGGAAAGCATAAGGGAGCTCCTGGAAGAGAGCGACTACAACAAGATATTCCGGGGCAAGATACAATCCTTTGAGAGGGGGTTCGATTACCTGTTCGGCCTGATGCCTGAAAACCTGAAGATGTTCGTCAGGTTCCTGACAGACGACCCTGACATGGACCTGATGACGCACGCGCGCCTGAGCCACATGGGCGGCGCGATGGAATACGGGAACGAGATGGGGGCGTTCCTGGAAAGGGTCAGGTCGAGGGGACCCGTCTACAGGCAGCTCCTGGAAAGGCCGGACGACTTCATCAGGAGGGTACATGAGTTCGTTGTGCCCCTCAAGTACGGCGCAATCCCTAACTCCTCCCTGAAGCACGATGACAAGACATTCGTGATAGAGAGCTTCCTTACCATCCTGAAGCTTCCAGGGAGGCTCGACAAGTGGGAGTTCATACAGGAGTACAGCGCAAGGGACGTATTCGACAAGGCCGGGGAGGAGGAGGCCATGAGAGACATCTACCTGGTCTTCAGGCCAGAGGGAAGATACCACCAGGAAGAGGCAAGGGTGTACTTCAGCAACAAGTTCGGGGAGGAGAACATAAGCAAGCTGAAATTTAAGTCAGGAGTGAACTAATCTATTATGAACCCGCAGGCAGAGGAACTGAACAAGACTATAGAGTGGCAGAACGAGGAGGTCCTGCACCTGCTCTCTAACAGGGGCAAGCGCCTTTTCTTCCCATCAAGGGGCATACTCTCCCAGACAGCAGAGGCCAGGAAAGCGGAGATAAACGCCACCATAGGCATAGCCAAGTGCGAAGGCAACCGGCCGCTCCATCTCAATTCTGTGAAGAAGCACACAAGCCTGGAGCCCGAGGAGCTGTTCCCTTACGCGCCCAGCTGGGGCCTCCCTGAGCTCAGGGACAGGTGGGCCGGGCTCCTGTTGGAGAAGAACCCCTCTCTGGAGAAGAAACCCATCAGCAGGCCGATTGTCACGGCAGGCATAACAGGAGGACTCAGCGCGATGGCAGACCTGTTCCTAGACAAGGGGGACCTGCTGATAGTGCCAGACATGTTTTGGGGCAACTACAGCCTGATATTCAGGGAGCAGAAGGAATGTGAGATGAGGACGTTCCCCCTCTTCCTGGACGGCAGGTTCAACGCAGAGGGCTTCGGAAAGGCAGTCGAAAGCTCCGGCAAGAAGAACGTTGCCATCATACTGAACTTCCCCAACAACCCGACAGGCTACTCCCCCACAGCCGAGGAGGCTGACAGGCTGGTGCAGGGCCTGGCAAAGGCGTCGAGGGTCGTGAAGAGGATGTTCGTGATGGTGGACGATGCCTACTTCGGACTCACTTACGAGGAAGGGCTGATGAAGGAGTCCATATTCACCAGGCTGTGCGACCTGTCCGAGAACATACTGGCAGTGAAGCTTGACGGCGCCACGAAGGAGGAATATGCCTGGGGCTTCAGGGTGGGTTTCATCACCTTCGGCATAAAGAAGGGCAGCCAGAAGCTGTTCGAGGCGCTAGAGTCAAAGGCCTGCGGGGCCATAAGGGCAGCCAACTCCAACGCTTCCCGCGCATCCCAGTCCCTACTGCTGAGGGCCTTCAAGGAGGAGGGCTACAGGAAGGAGAAGGACGAGAACTTCCAGCTCCTGAAGGAGAGGTGCCAGCTCGTCAGAAGGATACTGGAAGAGAACAGCAAATATGGTGAGGAGTTCGAGGCCCTGCCCTTCAACTCAGGCTACTTCATGTGCGTAAGGCTGAATAACAGGAACGCCTTTGAGGTCAGGAAGCTGCTGCTGGAGAAATACGGCACAGGCGTCATAGCCTGGAATGACACCGACATCAGGATAGCCTTCTCCTCCTGCAGGAAGGGGGACCTTCCAAAGGTCTTCGAGAACCTGTACAGTGCCTGCAGGGAAGCCTAGGCCTTCCACAATCCGTGGACGTTGCAGTATTCCCTTGCCGTCACTTTCTCCGCCTTCACGCAGAACTTCGCTTCAGGCACGTCCCCCGGCTTCAGGAACTTCCTGTGCACGACCCCGTCCGCTTCTATCTCTATCCACTGGATGAAGTGCTCCTCCACCATTGGGTGTGGGACAGAGCCGACCCTCACCCAGATGCCTTCGTCCGTCTTGCTTATGACCGGCACGTGCTTCTC
>Ga0180431_10000921_pt1 | contig 41444 bp, 32 predicted proteins | sample SS_ome_11_FD_132459 | JGI IMG/M metagenome (GOLD analysis project Ga0180431, IMG submission 132459) | Hypersaline lake sediment archaeal communities from the Salton Sea, California, USA - SS_1_MS_1 metaG | ecosystem: Environmental > Aquatic > Non-marine Saline and Alkaline > Hypersaline >... | reverse complement strand
GCCGATTGTGCTCCATCATCCTGGAATCCAATGCCGCGTGAAGCCTATTGAATCGACTGCGAGGGACAGGCATGCCGGACGGAGAAATCGGGAACCTGGTTGCCGTGACCGGAGGGGCCGGATTCATCGGCTCCCACCTGGTCGAAGCGCTTCTCGCCGAGGGACACCGGGTCCGGGTCATCGACAACTTCGAGCCGTACTACGACGGCAAGGAGGCCAACCTCACGGCCGTCGCGAATCACCCATCGCTGACGATGGACCGGCTGGACGTTCGCGAGACGGCGGCCCTGGAGAAGATCTTCCGGGACGTGGACGTCGTTTTTCATCTCGCCGCTCAGCCCGGCGTCCGGTTCTCCTTCGACCACACCGAGAAGACTCGATCGATCAACGTCGATGGGACGCGTTCGGTTCTGGACGCGGCCGTCGGGGCGGGCGTGCGGCGTCTGATCTTCACATCCTCCAGCTCGGTCTATGGCTTTCTCGAGAAGCTGCCCGTCTCGGAAATCCAGCGGACCCGGCCCATCTCTCCCTACGGCGAGAGCAAGCTGGAGGGCGAGCGTCTGTGCAGGGCCTACTGCGATTCCGGGAAGATCGAGACGATCGCCTTTCGGCTCTTTTCGGTGTTCGGTCCTCGCCAGCGTCCGGACATGACGGGGACCCGTTTTCTCGAAAGGCTGACGTCCAGTTCGGCCCCTCTTGTCACGGGGGACGGATTGCAGACGCGGGACTTCACCTTCGTGTCCGACGCGGTGGCCGCTTTCCTGGCGGCCGCCCGGGCGGACGGCCGGGCGGTGGGTGAGGCGTTCAACATCGGAACGGGCCGGGAGGCCACCGTTCGACGCTTCCTCTCTCTCATCGTCGACTTCCTGGGGCGGGAAGATTCCGCCGTGGAGTTCGCAGAGAGTGGGAGGGGAGAGCCGGGGAGAATGCGGTGCGACGCCCGCAAGGCCGCCCTGGTTCTGGATTGGCGAGCCGTCGTGGGACTCGAGGAAGGGGTCCGGCAACAGGTGGAGTGGTGGGTGAAGGAGCGAATGCCGGGCCGCGCCGGCCCGCTGCCCGACAAAGATCCGTCTCCCCAGCGGACCTGAGCTCACAGTGGACACACCCATTCACATTCCGATCCCTCTCGAACGAATCCTGGTGATCCGTCTCCGGGCGCTCGGAGACGTTTTGCTTGCCACCCCCGCGATCCGGGCACTCCGTGAAGCCCACCCCGACGCCCATCTCGCCATGATGGTGCGGAAGAACATGGCCGGAGTCGTGGAGGGCAATCCTCATCTCGACGAGGTCATCATCTGCGATCCGTGGTACGGTGAATCGTGGTCATCGATGCGGAAGGCCTCCGAATTCCTGCGAGGGGTCCGCCGTCTGCGCCGTAGCCGCTTCGACCTCGTGATCGATCTCTTCGGAAACCCGCGATCGGCCTGGTTGACCCTCTTGAGCGGGGCGCCGTACCGGCTGGGATACGATGTCAGGGGCCGCCGGCTCGCGTACAATCTGCACAAGGAGCGAGATCTACAGCGCGGCGTCCCGAGGTCCGAGGTGGACGTGCATCTGGATATGGTGCGCCTGCTCGGCGTGGATACGAAGGACCGGCATCTGGTGTTCCGGATGGGCGAGGAGCACCGGGAGAAGGTCCGTCTCTTTCTACAGAATCGGGGAATCGCCGAGACGGATGAATGGGTGGCACTCACGCCTGCAGCCAAGTGGCAGGCGAAGCGATGGAAACCGGAATTCTACGGCCGGCTGGCGCGTCTTCTGGCCGAAGAGGGGATCCGGGTGGTCGTCCTGTGGGGTCCGGGGGAGAGGAAACTGGCCGAGGACGTCGCTGAGGCCGGCGGCGATCTGGCATCGGTGGCTCCCGAGACGGACCTCAAGGAGCTGGGCGCTCTCGTTGAGGCATCCTCCATGCTGATCGGCACGGATTCCGGGGTTACGCATCTGGCCGATGCGGTGGACACCCCGTCCGTCGTGATCTACGGACCCACGGATCCCCGGGTATGGCACGCGGAAAACACCGAACGCCACGTTGCCCTCCGCGCGGATGAGCTGGACTGCCTGGTCTGCAACCGCAAGCAGTGCGAGACCCACGAATGCATGGAACACCTCACGCCCGAACGGGTGATGGACACGGTCACCCGACTGCGCGCACGGTTGGCCGGCGAAAGGGCTTCCGGATGAATCGGCCGCTACGAATCCTCCAGATTACGGCTGCGGGGGATACCGCCGGGGCCACGCATTCCATCATCAATCTGACCATGGGACTTCGAGCGCGCGGCCACTCTCTCTGGATGGCCGCGCGGGCCGAGAGCCTCATCCATCGATTCATGGAAGAACATGGCGTGCCCACGGTTCCCCTCGTGTTCCGTGGAGGGCTGGATCTTCGGACGGCCGGGCGGATCGCCGCGTTCGCCCGGGAGAACGGGATCGATATTGTGAACTCCCACGCCTCGCGCGACCGCCACGTGACCCTGTACGCAAGGAAGATCTTCCGGATGCCGGCACGGTTGATCCACACGAGGCGCAATCTTCCCCGGATGAGCGGCGGGCGGCTGCAGGGACGCTTTTACGGTTGGGGCGCCGACCGCCTGATCGCCGTGAGCCGGGCCGTCGAGGATTCGCTCGTCGCAAGCGGCGTCCCGGGCCGGAAGGTCTCCGTAGTGAGAAACGGAATCGTGCTCTCCGAATACGGGGACGTCCCGGACGAGACCGTGCGGGATCTTCGGGAGGAGATGGGCATTCGGGCCGATGACCGGGTGATCGGAGTCGTTTCCCGCTTGAAGGATCATGCGGTCCTGCTCCGGGCCCTGGCCCTCCTGGATCCCGGAATCAAGATCGTGTTTCTGGGGGTCCGCCGCAACGAGCGCCTCGAGAAGTTGAGGAAAGACCTGGGACTCGAGAACGAGATTCACTATCGGGGATTCCTGGACGAGATTCTCCCCTACTACCGGCTGTTCACGATCTCGGTGCTGCCGTCGGTGATCGAGGGATTCTCCCGTTCCATCCTGGAATCCATGGTCATGGGCGTGCCGATGATCGCCTCGGATGCCGGCGGAAACGCAGAAGCCATCGAACACGGCCGGAGCGGATTCCTGTTTCCGCCCCGGGACCACGGGGCGTTGGCCGATTGCATTCGGCGGTTGCTGGAGGACGCGGATCTCCGCGCGTCCTTCGCCGCCCGCGGGCGTGAGCGGGTTCAGATGTTCGACGTCGCTCGAACCGTGGAACGGGCCGAACAGGTGTACTACGACGTTCTCGAGGGAGGGGAGGATGAGTGAGGGGCGCACGGGCGTGAGTGACTGGCTCCTCCGAATCGGTCTCTACGGATTCGTGATCGGTTGTTTTCAGGGCATTGCCGTTACGCAGAGCGCGCTGATCCTGGGATTGCTGGTCTGGGCGGCGCGGTCGAGATCGGGGGGAGGGGCCGCGGTCCGCGCGAGGCAGGACCTGCGTTCCCGAGGGGCGCTCGTCACGCCGGTCGACCTGGCCTTCCTCTTCTGGCTGGCCTCCGGGATCATCTCGACCGTGTTCGCCGTGGATCCTCTGGCCAGCCTGGACAAGTTGCGAAAGATCTTCATGATCGGGGTCGTCTACCTCTTTGCCTTCAACCTCGAGGGCGAGCGGCGAACCGAACGGGTCGTGTTCGCCCTGTTGTTGTCCGCGTCGGTGGCCTCCCTCGTCGGGATCGCAGACTACCTCTCTCATCCCTGGGGAGTGGACGGACGCACGCGGGGAACGCTCGGTCACTACATGACCATGGGCGGGCTGTTGATGTTCGCCGCCGGCCTGTCGGTGTCCCTCGCTCTCTTTGCCGGCGCGCGCGGGTGGCGCCGGTGGTTCCTCTGGGGCTCGGCCCTGTCCACGACCGGCTGTCTGGCGGTGACCTTCACGCGCAGCGCGTGGATCGGTTTCGTGGTCGCGCTGGCGACGATGTTCACCATCAAACGCCGCGCGTTCCTGGTGGTGCTGGGAGTGGTTCTCCTGGTCGTCTTCACGGCCGCGCCCGCCGGTTTCCGGGACCGGATCACCAGCATCTTCGATCCGGACCATCCGGCCAACGTGGAGCGGGTGCACCTGTGGAAGACGGGTCTGGGCATTTTCAAGGACCATCCCGTAGTGGGCGTCGGGCTGATGGACCAGAGCGACTTGTACGAGCGTGACTGGGTGCCCAACGCCCGGAAGAAACACGGGCATTTCCACAACATTTTCATCCAGGTGATGGCGGCGCGCGGGGCCATCGGCCTGGCGGCTTTCCTCTATCTCCTCTGGGCCATGGGGGCGGTGATTCGGCGCGGCATTCGGGCCGGACGATCCGTTTCTTCCTTTGCGGAGGCCCTGGCCGTCGGCGCCTTCGGCTGCTATGTGGGATTCCTCGCGAGCGGCCTGTTCGAATGGAACTTCGGAGACTCCGAAGTGATCATGGTCGTCTACTTCCTGGTCGGGCTTGCGATCGCCCTCGACCGCTTCAACGGCGATGCCAGATCACGCCCACGTGGATGATGACTTCGTTGGCGTCACTCGTGAGGGTTTGGCCTTCGACGGTTTCCGTTGTCACGGCGCCCCTGACCGTTCCGTACGATGCTCCGAAGTCCAGTTCCAGACCTCTGGGCCGGTGGGGCCGGCGGAAGCGGGACAGCGTGAACCCGGCGTCCACCTTCCACCCGAAGTCGGTTTCCGAGGAGCGGGTTTCGGAGTAGTAGGTGAATTGGATGCGGTCGATGGAGCGAAAGTAATAGAGACCGGCCACCGGAGCGAGGTACACGCGCCAGCGCCGGGCGGAGGACGTTGAGATTTCAAGCCCGGCCAGGAACCTCATGGATTCATACCGCGTCACCACGCTCCACGGCTGCCCGCCGATGTCACCGACCTGTTCCTCCTCTCCGAAGAAGAGCAGATCGAAATCCCCGCGAAGGCGGAGATGAGGTCCGGACAGCGGCCGAAGGAACTTGAGGCCCACACCGGCTCCGGTCCCCGAAATGTTTGCGAAATCCGCCTGGGGTAAATCCAGGGCCAGATTGAGCCCGAAGTCGTATGTTGCGCTCCGGCAGGCCTCGGGGATCAGAGTACTGCAGCACACCAGAGCCACCAGAAGCAGAAGACGCATGGGGATCCTCCAGGTTGAGACCGTAGCGGTGTCTGTGCCATTCTACCCGGAATCGAGCCGACGTCAAGAGCGCACGATTCTCGAAGGGGAGCAACCTTGGGCCGGGCCCAGGCTTGTGTGGAGAGCGTGCGCCGTCCCCGGGACCGGTACGATGACTTGACACGATCGGCGCCGAGGATCAGAATGGCAGGTTCTTCACCGATGAATGGCAGGATTCCCTCCGGCGCTGAGGTTGGCCGTGCATACGTATCTTGATTGCATCCCCTGTTTCACGCGACAGGCCGTGGATGTCGTCCGGGCCGTGACGGAGGACCCGGACGTTCACCGGGAGGCGTTGCGCAGAATCCTTCGAAGGATCGGGGACATGGATCTCTCTCAGTCCCCTCCCGCCATGGGGCAGTACATCCACAGGGTGATTCGAGAGATCACGGGGAATGCGGATCCCTATCGGGAGGTGAAGGAAACGTCCAACCGTTTGGTGCTTTCGCTCTACCCCCGGCTTCGGGAGCGGGTTCGAGACTCGCACGACCCTCTGGCCACCGCCGTTCGCCTGGCCATCGCGGGAAACATCATTGATTTCGGCACACGTCGGTCGGTGCCCGATGACGAAATCGCGCGTTCTCTGGATGAAGCCCTGGAGAGCGAGATCGATGAAGAAGCGTTTCGGGCGTTTGCGCGCGCGATCGACGGCGCCGCCGATATCCTCTATCTCGGGGACAACGCCGGGGAAATCGTACTGGACAAGCTCCTCGTCGAGCACATGCCCCGGGAGAAGACCACGTTCGTCGTGAGGGGAAGTCCGGTCATCAACGACGCCACCCGTGCGGATGCGGTGCAGGTGGGACTGGCGGAGGTCGTTGACGTGATCGACAACGGCTCCGACGCGCCGGGTACGATCCTCGAGGATTGTTCCCCCGATTTCCGGGACCGCTTCCGGCGAGCGTCGCTCATTGTTGCCAAGGGACAGGGCAACTTCGAGACGCTGAATGACCGAAACCTGCCGATCTTCTATCTTCTCAAAGTGAAATGCCCCGTCATCGCACGTGATATCGGTTGCCCGGTCGGAAGTGCGTTGGTAGTCGACGGCTCGCGATCCTGAGCGGGACGGAAGGCGCTTCCGATAACGCCGCGGGCGATGCTGAATTGCAAAAGAACATGAAACATGGTATAATAGATGGGTGCGTTCGGTCTCGGCCGTTTGTTCAAGGTCGTGTTTTCTGCCGTCAGGTTGCTGCTTCAAGACCCACAGGAGAATACCATGCCCGAGAAGTGCAGATCTCTGACCCTCGATTCGCGGTGCGCTCGATGGACCCTTTGGGCGGTTCTGTTCATGATGTTCTGGTTGTCGACCACGGTTGCGGTCCGGGCTCAGATGGAAGACAGGGGCGACATCTCCCGAGAGCTGGCGGCGGCGAAGGCAGAGTGGTTTGCGCGCGCAGCGGACCGGGCCACCGACCCCAGCACGAACCAGATGAGCTATGACGCCACCTATTACCTGCTGGATCTGGAGATCGATCCTGCGACCGACACCATTTCCGGTACGGTCACCATGCATGCGGACGTCGTGGTCGGCCCCCTCACCACGGCGGACGTGGATCTCTATGACAACATGACCGTGGACGGAGTGACGTGCGGGGACAGTGTGGCCGGGTTCACACACGCGGACGACTTGCTCTCGGTGACCCTGGATCGCAGCTACGCAGAGGGGGAGACCTTCACCCTGGACATCACCTACCACGGGACCCCGTCGGCCTCCGAAGGCGCCTTTGCCTTTGATAGCTACGGCGGCGAAGACATGATCTGGAGTCTCAGCGAGCCCTACGGCGGCCGTACCTGGTGGCCCTCCAAGGACTACCCGCTGGACAAGCCGGACTCCGCCGACATCTGGATCACGGTGCCGGACAACCTGATCGTCGCTTCCAACGGGACCCTCCGGGAGACGGTGGACAACGGCGGCACCTTGACCTATCGGTGGCACGAAGGCTATCCGATCGCGACCTACCTGGTTTCCGTTGCCATCCACCCGTATACGGTGTTCTCGGACTACTACGTCTACGCGCCGGGAGACTCGATGGAAATCCGCCACTACGTGTTTCCGGCGCACTATGACGACGTCCAGGAAAACTATGCAAAGGTCCCGGACATGATTGCGACCTTTGCCGGCCTCTACGGAGAGTACCCGTTCATCGAGGAGAAATACGGACACGCCGAATTCACCTGGGGCGGGGGGATGGAGCATCAAACCATCACGAGTCTCGGGGGGTGGGGTGAATATCTGATCGTCCACGAATTGGCCCATATGTGGTGGGGGGACATGATCACGTGCCACACGTTCAATCACATCTGGCTCAATGAGGGCTTTGCCGTGTACAGCGAGGCGCTGTGGGCGGAGAGCGCGTATGGGTGGGAAGCGTACAAGGAGCAGATGGGATACGGCAAGTATCTGGGCGGAGGGACCATCTACGTCCCCGACGAGGAACTGATGGATTGGGGCCGGATCTTCGACATGAACCTCACCTACAACAAAGCGTCCTGGGTGCCGCACATGCTCCGGGGAGTCGTGGGGGACTCTCTGTTCTTCGAGATTCTGGAAACGTACTATGGGAGCGTGCATCAGTACGGCTCGGCGACGACCGAGGAGTTCCGGGATCTGTGCGAGCAAGTGACCGGAAGGGATTTTGACCGGTTCTTCCAGCAGTGGATCTACGAGGAAGGCTACCCCGTATACCGGGCCCAGTGGGACGCGCAACCGGCGAAGGCGGGGTATGAGATCGACCTTACGATCGATCAGCTGCAGACGAACGTGGTGTTCCAGATGCCGATTCAGGTGACGGTGACGACGACGGCCGGAGAGACGACGCTCGTGGTGGAGGATTCCCTCGCGACCCAAGAGTACACGCTGGTGGTCGACGATGAGCCGGTGAACGTGGAGCTGGATCGGGAAGAGTGGATTCTCCGAATCGTTGTGGATGAAATCGCCGGCGCGACCTTCGACCGGGGCGTTCTCGTGGTGAACGGAGTGTATTGGGCGGCCTACGGAGCAGAGATTACGTCGGCCTACGAGGACAGCATCTTCGCGGGCACGGTTCCCTTCAGCTTCTGGGATTGCTTCGGCGAGCCGTCCGGGGGCTATTCTTCGGCGCTGCCGGAGCCGTTGGGGCACGGGCCCGTCCCGGCCGACACCGTTAAGCAGTTCTCATCGGTCGTCTGGGTCGGCAACAACTACGGCGGGGACCTGGCACACTGGTACGATTCGCCGATCCTCGGCTACCTGAACGCGGGCGGCAACCTCCTTCTGATGACTCGCATGGGACAGGACTTCGTCTACGATGCGCTGAGATCGTACCTGGGAATCCAATGGGCCGAGGCGCGGGAGAACACCACCCGCAAGGCGACCAGCACCCATCCCGATCTGGTGGACATGCCGCGGACCGACACCCAGTCCTACAACGCCGTATTCGACACTTCGGCGGTCGGCGGCGAGAGCACAGTCCTGTTCGTGCAGGAGAACATCTTCGCCGTCCCGCGGGGCCTCGGAGTCTGGAGGGATCCTCCGGAGGGCGGAACCGAGAGAGAAGACGGTGCGGAGTTTGTGTTTCTCTCGGGGCGGCCGTACCGCTACGAGCACGAACCGATGCGGGCCAACACGGACGTCATCCTGAGGGACTTCTTCGGTGAACCTTACGTCGTGGCGGAGGTGGAGGACGCGGAGGGTTGGATCGGGCGCGTCGGCCTGTCGCAGAATTTCCCGAATCCTTTCAACCCGGTGACAACGATCCGGTTCGAGCTGCCGGCGGCCCTCGACGTCCGGCTGAGCGTGTTTGATGTTCGAGGCCGCGAGGTGGCGGTCATCGCAGAGGGACGGATGTGTGCGGGAAGCCACGCCGGTGTCTGGGACGGCCGGAACGACAACGGGCATGCCGTTGCGTCGGGCGTATACTGGTACCGGCTCGAGGCCGCCGGAAAAACGCTGTCTCGGAAGATGGTTCTTCTGAAATGAGTACTCCGAAGTAGAGAACCCACGGAATCGGCGCGGCCGGATTGCTCGCGCATGAGCAATGCGTTCCGCCCGAAGACGGGCCTCCAGTGGCGGGGACAGTGGGGCCCGCCCATCGGGCGAAACGGCTCCGCCGCGGTTGCCGGTGGAGCGATCCCTTGACGCGGGACTTCGGTTGCCGGCGGCCGGGATCCGGGGCCGCCCGTAATGAGGGTCGAATCGTACCGGCGGCGAGGGTCTTGCAACTTGCAGGCCAGATCGGTTCCGGAAGCCCGTCTTTTTTCTTCTCCGAACCCCTCCCGAATGGCCTCGTTGAGCAAACGCCCCTACCCAAAAGGCGTTACGCCGGTGTTGAACGAAGGGATTTTCGATCCCGGGAGTTCCTGTTGACGACCGGGGAACGGCCCACTATACTGGGCCGCAGTATGGCGGTTCATTGGAGAAGGCGACGGTGTCCTTCGAATGCAAGGTGAGTCCAGTTGATGGAGGGAAGGTGAACGATGGCACTTGAGGGTCCGAGTCCAAAAGCGCTCTGGCAGCATTTCGAGGAAATGACGAAGATTCCCCACGAGTCCAGCAATGAGAAAGCCATGGGTGAACACATCGCCGGGTACGCGAAGACGAAGGGGTGGGATGTCGAGAAGGACAAAGCAGGAAACCTCGTGGCGAGAGTCGCTGCGACGCCCGGTCACGAGTCGGCGCCTACGGTTGTCCTCCAGGGCCACATGGACATGGTGTGCGAGAAGAACTCCGACGTGGACTTCGACTTCCTGAAGGATCCTCTTAAGGTGAAGATCGATGGAGACTGGGTCACGGCCGAGGGCACGACGCTCGGCGCGGACAATGCCATCGGGATGGCGGCCTCACTCGCGGTGGCCGAAGATCCGTCGGCCGTTCACGGCCCGCTGGAGCTCCTGTTCACGGTGGAGGAGGAGATCGGGCTCGAGGGCGCCGGCAAGATCAAGAAGGGTTTCCTCAAGGGCCGCGTGATGCTCAATCTCGACAGTGAGGAAATCGGTGTGTTTACCGTCGGATGCGCGGGCGGCGGCGACACGGTCATCAGGCTCCCGATCACGAAGCGGAACGCGCCTCGCGGCGCGGTCGCCCTCAACGTGAATGTCTCCGGGTTGAGAGGCGGGCATTCCGGCATCGACATTCACGAACAGCGTGGAAATTCCAACCGTGTGCTTGCCCGTGTTCTCGGGAAAGCCCTGGAGAAATCGAAGTTCTTCGTCGGGGCGCTCAAGGGCGGAAGCAAGCGGAACGCCATTCCCAGGGAGTCGGAAGCGCTCTGCCTGGTTCCCAAAGACAAGAAGCGTGCTTTCACGTCCGCGATTGCGAAGGAAGAGAAGATCATCAAAGCGGAGCTCGCTTCGATTGATCCGGATCTGAAGGTCACCGTCTCCCCCGTCAAGGACGTGCCGGCCAAGGTGCTGGATCATGCATCGGTGAAGAAGGTCGTGGATCTTCTTCTTGCGCTGCCGCACGGAGTGGAGTTCATGAGCTACGAGATGGAAGGTCTCGTGGAGACGAGCACGAACCTGGCCACGGTCGATCTGGAGGGCCGGGCGGTGGTCGTGGATATGTCGACGAGAAGCTCGGTGTCGTCCGCGCTCGAGACGCTCCGCACCCGTATCGATTCGGTCGTGGCGCTGGCGGGCGGCAAGACGGAGAAGAACAAGCCCTACCCGGGATGGAATCCGAACCTGTCTTCGAATATCCTGAAGACGGCCAAGGCGGTCTATCAGCGAGAGTTCGGAGCCGAGGCGAAGGTCGAAGCCTGTCACGCGGGTCTTGAGTGCGGCATCATCGGGGAGAAGTTCGACGGAATGGACATGATCTCCTTCGGTCCCACGATTCAGAATCCTCATTCACCTGAGGAGAGGGTGAACGTCCCCTCGATCGATGCCTTCTGGAAATTCCTGAAGGCGCTGCTGGCTGAATTAGCATAGGTGAGCTGCCGGGCAAGGCTCTGCTTGCCGAGTGGGCACAGTCGGGTTGCGAGGTCTGTATGGGGCGGCGGGGGATATCCCCGCCGCCCCTTTTTCGCGGCAAGAGGCCCGAACCGCAGAGATGCGAAAACCGGAAGCCGAAAGACGCCACCCTTGGGACGCCCCTGGGGAGCAGGCCCACCCCCAATGCCGGAACTTCAAGCAAGTCCGGTAGAACATATGTTTCAGGGAAACAATATGTATCGTTCTTTTTCTGATATACGCGCGCGAACGGAGAATAATCGGTAAGCTAACGGCTGTTTTCTGCCGAAATATCATACGTAACCGGTTGGGAATCCATCGACGCCGGGACTTGAATCGATATCCCGGCGATTGACGTCCGACTCCGTGCGATAGCGCCGCCAGGGGGGCCAGGATGCGTGTACTCATCGTTGAAGACGAGCTGTTCTCAAGACAGCTTCTGGAGAAAACCCTCACCAACTGGGGATACGAGGTCCTGGCCGCAAGGGACGGGGCGGAAGCGTTGGTATTCGCCGTGGAGCACGACGTGAGACTCGTCATTGCCGACTGGATGATGCCGGTGATGGACGGGTTGACCCTCTGCACCAAGATCCGAGATCTGGACCGGTCCGGCTACACGTACTTCATTCTCCTGACGGCCAAGCATGATCATGAGGATCTCCTCAAAGGGTTGAAGGCGGGTGCCGATGATTATCTGACCAAGCCCTTCGAACCGGAGGAGCTGAAGGCAAGAGTGCTCGCGGGGGAGCGCGTGGTTCGGCTCGAAAACGAGCTGGCGGATCGGGTGCAAAGTCTTCAAGCGACTCTGGCGGAGCTGAAGGAACTGCGAGGTCTCTTGCCGATCTGCATGTACTGCAAGAAGATCCGAGACGACCGCAACTACTGGCACAAAGTAGAAGACTACATCTCCGGCCATTCCTCCGCAGAGTTTTCCCACTCCGTGTGCCCGGAATGCTACGAACTTCACCTGAGAACCGTGACGAAGGACATGTCGGAAGAGGATCTCGAATCCAAGACAGAAGTCTAGCCCGGATGATTCATGAATCCCTGCTGCGAGGACTCCGGTAGCTCAGGCTACAACGGCGGAGTCATCTCGAATGCCGAGATAGAAGATGCAACACAGCAAGGTCCCATGTGCAGGATACAGTGTGTCCATCGGCAGCCAGTGGGTTTCGTGCACGAACCCTATGCGGTCCCCATCGTTGCAGTACCAGACCGAAGAACCTGTGCATCATCCAGGCCAGGGACCCGTGGAGTATCGAGGGGCCCGGAAAGTGCGAAACGCAGGCGGAGTGCCTGCGTTTCGCGGGGCGGTGTGGGGGGGCGGTGGAGTTTCCGCGAAGGTTTCTCGGATTATGTCTTGACCAGATCCGCTTCCTCGAACGGCACGGCCTCGCACGGTTCCTCCGGGAAGTTCCCCGGAGACTGTCCCTCGAGCAACCCGGGGAGCTCGCTTACGGAGACCGGATCGAATTGCTCGGATTGCCCGCCGTCGAGAATTTCGTCGAATTCCTGAGCGCCGGCGATCTCTCTCGCCAGTGCGCTGAAAGCCTTTGCGCCGTGGCTCTCGGGCGCATGATAGACGACCGGTGTTCCGCGATCCGCCGCCTCGACCAGCTTGATGTTCCGACGGATCTGTGTCTTGAAAATCTTGCCCTTGAGCCTCGGCTCATCCTCCACGCGCTGAATGATCTCCTGGGACAGATTGGCCCGCTCGTGGAGGACCGTGATGAGGACCCCCAGGATTCCCAGGGGAAGGCTCAGTTCCTCCCGGATCGCGTCGGTCGTATCCAGGAGGTTCTCGATGCCGTCCAGACTCCATGGTTCGGCCCGGGACGGGATCAGGATCTCCTGAGCCGCCGTCAATGCATTGATCGTGAGCAGTGAGAGGGAGGGGGGCGTGTCGATCAGCACGAAATCGTATGGACGACAGACGGGCTCCAGATTCTTTCGCAGGAGGGTCTCCCGACCGATCTTCCTCACCAGGTGGAGCTCGGCGCCTGACAGGTCCGGATGACCGGGAACCAGATCGAGATTCGTCCAGCTCGTCGTCGTCACCACGTCTTCCATTCGGAAGATCTTGAACTTGTTGGGCTGAACCAGCACCTCGTACAGCGTGTGCTTCAGGTCGGCCACAGTCACCCCGACGCCTGCCGTGCAGTTGGCCTGGGGATCCACGTCGACAAGCAGAACGCGCTTACCCATCTCGGCCAGGCAGGCTCCGATGTTGATGACGGTTGTGGTCTTACCGACTCCGCCTTTCTGGTTACAAACGGCGATGATCCTCGGCATAGAACTCACGCTCCCCACGGTTGATCCTACTGGGATCCTTCATTGGCTTGTCTCTCATGTTCCATGTGCATTTGGATCTCGACGGCGCGGAGTCTCTGCTTCTGGTAGCGCAGATTGCGGCGGAGCTGCCGGACCGCTGTCGTCTCCGTCGAATAGTCGATGAGCGCAAGTCTCAGGTCGGCCTCAATTTCCGAGATCTGCTCGGTGATTTCCCGGCGTGTCTCTTCCAGACTCTCCTCACAGCGCTCACGGCGATAGAGATTGGTGATGTCGTCAGGGGCCATCTCCGCACGCATTAGAGACTCGATAAGGGTTCGCACGACGGAGGATTTGTCGATACGATATCCGGTTCTCTTTCGAACTTCGTCGATCAGTGCCAGAAGGAAGTCTTCGTGTTGCCTGTCGAGGGCGATCACTTCTCGGATCTGCTGGTTGGAATCTGTTTTCTCGAAAAGTGCGTTGGACATTTGGGTTCAACCCTCCGTGCGAAACACCGGTTGCTCTGCCCTGTTGAGGTGCGGTTCCCCTGTATGAACGCAAGTCGCATGCCAGACAGACGCCACGGAGAACGGCCGCGGCCGCCGATTCGCCGACCCACTAACCTATGCCCGGACAGATGGTTGCGTGCGCGTCTCAGGTGCAGCGTTCCGGACGGTGGCCGCGGGGGGGATTGCAATATGCGTATGACATGCATCTTGCATTTCCCAATTTCCATCAAAGCGGCACTCGACTGCCGCCGGCCGTTGATCTCGTTGATTCCACAGAAGGTCACGAAACCTCAACAAACGCGAATTCGCCGCGGGATCATGCGGGAAGAGGACAATCGCTTTGGCGAGCCGGGAAGCCCGGGCCCGAGACCGGTCCTGCGCGGCCGATTCCGGACGCAGGGGTCCTTCGGGTCTTTCGCCGATGCCTGCTTGCATCCGGTTCGCTTCTGCAGTACAATCCGCCGAAGCGCGAGTCTGTGACTCCGGTGCGTCGAAGAGCGGAGGCCAATGAGCAGGGAGAACGGTAGACCGGATCAGTACCGGCATGTGTTCGCCGTGTCGGATGGAACGGGGCAGACGTGTGAGCTGTTGCTTCAATCCGCGCTCAGTCAGTTCGAGCCGACCCGAGCCGTGGTTCACCGAGTCCCGCAGATTCGAACGGCGAAGCAGGTGGAAGAGCTCATGCAGGAGGTGGCTTCGCTCAACGGAGTCATTGTCTACACCATGGTATCGCCCGAGCTTCGCCACGTGGTGACGGATCTGGGACGACAGAGGGGCGTCCCGACGGTGGACATCCTGGGGCCGATCCTCACGCGGTTGACGGATCTACTGGAGCTGTCTCCGATGGCCAAACCGGGAATCTTTCGCCAGCTGGACCAGGAGTACTTCAAACGCATCGAGGCGGTGGACTATGCCGTGAAGCACGACGACGGGCAGGACCCGGACGGCTGGGTCAACGCCGAGCTGATGCTGGTGGGCGTATCCCGGACGTCCAAGACTCCCCTCAGCATGTATCTGGGATACCGAGGGTGGCGCGTGGCCAATCTCCCGCTGGTGCCGAATGTGGAGCCGCCCCCGCAGCTGTTCGACCTCGATCCGAAGCGGGTCATCGGGCTAACGATGACACCCGAACGATTGCGGACGATCCGGTTGGAAAGACTGGAGTCCTACAACTGCAGCGACGTCGAGTCCTACGTGATGTTCGACTCCATTCGCAAGGAGGTCGTCGAGGCGCTTCGACTTTTCGCCGCGCGCGGATGGCCGGTCTTGGACATGACCCACAAATCCATTGAGGAAGCGGCCACGGAGGTGATGCGAATTACGTGGAGCCGGGCCGGCGAACGCAAGGGGCCGGGACGGCGAGAGACCCCATAGGGGGGCGAAGGGAATCGACCTTGCTGGATTCGATGCTCACATGGATGAGCGGCCCCGGCCGGAGGCAGGGCTGTCCGCGGTAGGCGAGACCCCGAATCGTTACAGGGAGGGCGACGATGGTATTCGTCAAGAAAGAGACCGAGGTGCAGAATCTGATCGATCATCACTTTGACCTCGTGGGTCGGACACTGAATGAGCTCGAGAGGATGGTGGAGACTTACCTGAAAGGCGACAAGGCGTTCAAAACCTGCTGTGGAAACATCGACCGCCTCGAGCACGAGGCCGACCAGGTTCGACGGGAGATCGAATGCAAGCTCTATGAGGGAGCGTTTCTCCCGATCTACCGGGAAGACTACATCGTGCTCATCGAACAGCTGGACCAGGTGGCGAACCAGGCCGAGGCGGTGTCGCAGTTCATCGTTCTGACCCGCCCGGAGATCCCGGATGAGATTCACGATGACCTTTGCCGGGTCGCGCGGGTCACCGCCGAGAGTCTCAAGATCATCGTCGGGTGTATCGAGTCCGTACGGAAGAAACCCGCGGAGGCCTTCGCCCTCTCGAAACAAGTGCAGGACAAGGAGAGGGAAGTGGATCGTATTGTCTGGGAAATGACGAAGACGATTTTCAAGTCGAAGATGAAAAAGGCGGAGAAGATTCACCTCAAAATGCTCATTGACCGGATCGCTGCCATCTCGAACCGGATTGAGGATACCACGGACCGTCTGGCGACGATGGCGGTCAAAAGGAACGTATGATTCCCGTGCCGTTTCTCATTCTCCTGACGTTGGCCTGTTTCTACCTGGGTTGGAACATCGGGGCCAACGATGGGGGCAACTGCATAGGTACTTCAATAGGCGCCGGCTTGATCTCGTTCAAGCGGGGCGCCCTCCTGGTCGCCGGGTGTGCGCTCCTGGGAGCTGTTTTTCAGGGGCACAAAGTCGTCGGGACCATGGGCCGGGGGATCGTCTCGGCGGAGCTTCCGCCTCTGGCCCTGTTTCTGGCCCTCGTTGCGGGGGGCTCGGTTGTCAGCCTCGCCACTTTCAAGAGCATCCCCGTGTCCACGTCTCAGGCCGTGGTCGGGGGACTGGTCGGGGCCGGAATCTCTCTTGGCGAACCGGTGAACTACTCTCTGGTCAGAGACATTGCCCTGTCCTGGGCGGTTTGCCCGCTGGTTGCGCTTGTCGTTGCGATGGGAGCTTACCTTGTCATCCGGTCGGTGTTGCGGCGGATTCACATCACCGTCCGGGTCGAGCGAACTCTCGGTTTGCTGGTTCTTCTCTCTGCATGCTATGCCGCCTATTCCCTGGGAGCGAACAACGTGGGAAATGCGGTGGGACCCCTGGGGAACAGTGGTTCCGTCCCCGTCGTCCTGTTGCTCCTCCTGGGGGGGACTGCGATCGGAGCCGGTGTGCTGACGTACGGCCGCCGTGTCGCAGAGGCCATAGGAAAAGGAATCGTGCCCCTTGATCTTTCGGGAGCCCTGGCGGCTCAAGTTGCCACCGGTTTCTCCGTTCACCTCTATGCAATGGTCGGGATTCCCGTCTCGACCTCGCATGCCGTTGTGGGGGCCGTGATCGGCATCGGACTGCTGCGCGGGATTCAGGCGGTCGGGAGACGGAAAATTGCCGAGATCAGCATCGGCTGGATCGTGACGCCCGCGGTGAGTTGTACGATGTGTCTTCTCCTCTGTTGGATCTTCGTTCGGTAGTCTGCACGTCTCGCCAGATGCCCCACTCGGGTGGCGCAGCGTGGTGCATCCGGAGCACCGAGTGGCTGCACGGGCAGCCGCCGATGGAGGTAATGAGCGGAGTATGATCTCGCTGCCGATTCTCATTCTCCTGGGGGTGGCCGGGTTCTACTTGGGATGGAATATCGGGGCCAACGACGGGGGCAATTGTATCGGGACCTCTCTCGGCGCCGGTCTTGTTTCCTTCCGTCGCGGCGCTCTGCTCGTCGCACTGTTCCTTGTGTTCGGGGCCATGCTGCAGGGCGATAGGGTCGTCGAGACCGTAGGGCGGGGCATCGTCTCGTCCGAACTTCCTCCTGTGGCCGTGTTCCTGGCCCTTCTGGCCGGCGGGCTGGTGGTCAGTTCGGCCACCATCCTTAGAATTCCGGTATCGACGTCGCAATCCGTAGTGGGAGGCGTGATCGGTGCCGGGTTGGTGATGGGGGCGTCCGTCAACCTCGGTAAGGTGGCTGCCATCTTCCTGTCCTGGATCCTGTGCCCGGCGGTGGCCATGGTCCTGAGCGCCGTCGGCTATCTTCTGATGAGGCGGATTCTCCAACACGTCACCTGGACACCTCGGATCCAGCGCATCTTGAGCTGGCTCGTGCTGGTGTCGGCCTGCTATGCGGCGTACTCCCTGGGTGCCAACAACGCCGGCAACATCGTCGGACCGATCGGCAACCTTCGGCAGATCCCGATGTCTCTGCTCCTATTGCTGAGCGCCGCAGCGATGGCGACCGGCGTGATCACCTTCGGCAGAGGGGTGGCCGAGGCTATTGGAAAGGGAATCGTGCCTCTGGATCTGGTCGGAGCGTTCGTCGTTCAGATGTCGATGGGATTGGCCATTCACCTGTACTCGGCCATCGGGATCCCCGTCTCGACCTCGCACACGGTTGTCGGCGCCGTTATCGGCGTCGGGCTGGTGCGTGGGATGCAGGCGATGGGGCGACGCAAGATCGCTGAAATCGGCATCGGCTGGCTGGCGACGCCCACGGCCGCCGCCCTCCTGTGTTTTCTCCTCTGCTCCGTGTTCATCCGCTAGCTCGCCTGTGTCAAAACCGGATGCATGAACAGACGAGACAGTTCCCCCTCGTCGCTTGTTGCTTGCCTTCGTCCTTTGTCACTCACGAGAAGCCCCGTCAAGCCCTGAGAGCGGGTAACACGTGACAGGTGCCGGGGTAATGGGGCGGCGGTGTTCCGGAGGCGGGAAAGAACAATCGCCCGGATCCGGGGATCCGGGCGATTGATGAGCGATCCGTCGTCCTTAACCGATCTGCTCCTTGATCCAGTTGGTTCCAACCGACTTCGGCCGGGTGATGGCGGTTCCCATCGCGCGATTGAGCACGAGCTGGGACAGCATCCCCATGGCTCTCGACACCGCGAACAGAACGGTGTAGTAGTCGAATTCGGTAAGACCGTAGTGGTAGAGAAGCGCACCGGATCCCGCATCCACGTTCGGCCAGGGGTTTTTGGCCTTTCCGTGCTCTTTGAGGACGCCGGGGACGATGTTGAACAGTTTCTCGACGATCTGGTAAACCTCGTCGTCCGGCATGTGTTCTTTGCCGAACGCCAGGAAGGCGTCGAAACGGGGATCGGTGACCCGGAGGACGGCATGGCCGTAGCCGGGGATCACGCTGCCCGAGTTGAGGGTATCCCACGCGAATTTCTTCATCTCCTCGTCCGACGGCACGCCTTTGTACTTGTCCCGGAGCGAGAGGACGAACTTGAGACATTCCTGGTTGGCGAGGCCGTGGAGCGGGCCCGCGAGACCGTTCAGGCCGGCCGACACCGAGTAGTAGGCGTCGGACAGCGCCGAGCCGACGGTGTGGCACGAGAAGGCGCTGACGTTTCCGCCCTCGTGATCGCTGTGGAGTACCAGGTAAAGACGCATCAGTTTCGCGAAATCACCCTTCGGATCCTCGATGCCCAGCATGCGCGCATAGTTGGCGCCCCAGTCCAGCTGAGGATCCGGCTCGATGACGTCGCCTTTGCCAAAGCGCATCCGGTACACGCCCGCGCCGATGGCCGGCAGCTTGGCCAGCAGATTCAGAGCGTCTTCGAGAGCGGACATCCAGTAATCGGTCTTCGGGATACCCTCGTTGTACTTCTTGACGAACATGGACTCATGCTGCATCACGAGAATCGCGGTGTAGAACATGGTCATCGGGTGAGAGTCCTTGGGCATCGCCTTCAGCACGTCCCAGACGTACCCGGGAACCTTCGCCCGAGCCGAGTAATCCTTCTGCAGCGCCTCGAGCCCATCCTTGTCGGGCAGCTCGCCCGTGAGAAGCAGATAGAAAATCTCCTCAGGCAGTCTGTCCTTGATTTCGGGCAGCGTATATCCGCGAATGGTCAGACCCTTGTCCGGCTGGACCAGGGACGTGTCGCAGATCATGCCTTTGACGCCCCTCATACCTCCATACGCCTGGGCGACGGTAACCTCGGAGATCACCTTGCCGCCGTGCTCCTTGACAATGGAGCGGACTTCATCTCTCAGGGCCGGAATCTGCTCGGCCAATTTGTCTTGCAACTTAGCCATGCCTCAAACTCCTTTCAGAACAGACCATCGGTCAGCCGGACGACAACGGATCGAAACGGACCGTCAGTCGGCCATACAACCACCGAACGCTAACTTCGTATTCTCCCCGATTCCTCTACGGAAAGTCAATACAAAAAGACTCGCTCGAGGCCGCCCCCGCCGGTGGCGACCGGTTCTCTACGAGAAGCATCCGGCGGGTCAAGCCGTAAGATTGGGTGCCACCTAACGCTATTATTAATAATAACTTGAGGTTCATCAGATAAGAGATTACATCGAACCTGTCGGTCCGTGCCCGCCGGTCCAAAGCGGAACCCCCCCTGTGCCGCACGTGGAGGGTCCATGGGGGAGCGCAGCGGGAAGCATCGGGATTCTCGGAGGGAGGGGGACACGACTCAGAACATGCGTACCGAGTCAAGATGCGCTCGTTGGAGGCCGAGTATTGGGCCGGTTGCCGGCCGGCTGAAATCGATGAAGATCGACGCTCGGCCCGGAAATCCTCGAGGCCGACGCCGTTCCCGCGAAACAGGTTTGCAAGTCTGGGAGGGGATCCTCTAGAATGCTCCCGTACCCCAGTGGGAGATTCTCATGAGCGGCAGAATCTGGATCGCGGTGGCGATCGTGGTGGGGATCATCGTTTTTCACGTCGTTGGGACTCTGTATCGTGATTACACGGGCTGGTTCGATGCCGAGTCGTCTACGCCGTTGAACCCGAGAGTCTCACTCCTCGAGACGGCGGACAGCCACACGCTCCACGAGGTTCGCCTGGCGAGCGATTCCGGAGCGGACATCGTAGGACTCCTCGGGCTCCCCAACGGACCGCCCCCGTATCCCCTGATCATTGTCCAGGGAGGATATCACCGGGGCAAGGAAGCGATGAAGCTCGTCGGCGAGGAGACCCTGCGGAAGGGATATGCCCTCTTTTCCATGGATTACCGCTACACGGGTTCCAAAGACAACCCGGTCCTGCTCTACTTCCAGGTGCGGGGAGGTCTTCGCGATGCCGTCCGCGATCTCTGTCGGGTGATGGATTACTTCGAGACGAGGCCGGACATTGACCCGCATCGCGAAGTGATGGTCGGGGTTTCCCTGGGAGCTCTCTTCGGCCCGATCATGGCTGGTGTCGACGGGCGGATCGACTACCTCGCCCTCATCTACGGAGGGGGTAACCTGGGAGAAATCGTGAGGGCCAATGCAGGCGTGCACTGGTTTCTCGCCGAGATTGTGGCCGGAATCTCAAACCTGGTCTATGCTCCCTTCGAACCCCTCCGGTACGCGGATCGAATCTCTCCCCGTCCCCTGTTGATGATCCACGGTACGGGCGACGAATGGGTGCCCGCCCGGTGCGCGAGCGAGTTCTTTGATAAGGCGGGTGAACCCAAGAAAATCATCTGGCATGATCGGGGTCACATTCGGTCTTTCCACGCCGACGAGATTGCCCGGCTCGTCGGGGAGGTCCTCGAGTGGCTGGATGAGGAGATCCCCCGAACCCCGTAAGACGCAAGAGCCGAAAGCGGAGAGCCGAACATCGGTCAAGCCCGGGTCCCGAACGGGGATGAACCGGAAACACCTGAGCCGCAGATCACGCGGATGTAGAGCCGGAATCTCTCACCACGAAGAGCAGAAAGGGTACGGCGGAGGGAGTGCTTCCGGGGAGGCAGGACGTCGCCTCCCCGGATGTCGTCGTTGCGCAATTCACGGATCCTGAAGTGGCGCCGGCTGCTGTCCCCGTGGTTCAGCGCAGCCAGGGCACCCAGTACGGCAATTCGGTCAGGCTGATCCCGAAGATGAACCGGGCAAGGAACATCACCGTGAAGTAGATCAGGACGACCCCCATCAGATTGAGGAGCACCCCGGCGCGCACCATGGAGATCATGGGAACCCGTCCGGACCCGAACACGATGGCGTTGGGAGGCGTGCCGACCGGAAGCATGAATGCGCAGGAGGCGGAGAGGGTGGCCGGAATCATAAGGAGGAGGGGGTTCATTCGAACACCCTCGGCGACCGCCGCGAGAATGGGCAGAAACATCTGGGTCGTGGCCGTGTTGGACGTGACCTCGGTCAGAAACGTGACGAGCGTGGAAATGGTGACGATCTGCCCCGTGGTGGAGGTCCCGGCCATCGGCTGGAAGTGACTTCCGATCCAGACGTCGAGCGCGGACTGCTTGAAACCGGCGGCCAGTGCGAATCCCCCTCCAAAGAGAAGGAGAATTCCCCAGGGGAGCCGGGTGGCGGTTTCCCAATCCATGAGCCGTTGCCCGCGCGCTTTGGCCGGCAGGGAGAAGAGCAGCAAGGCCATGAACATGGCTACGGTTCCGTCGTCGACGCCTTCGAGTCCGAGGAGATCCGACCAGCCGGGGATGACCAGACTCCCGGCCCGCAGCGTGTTGCGAGTCATCCAGAGAAGCGCGGTGGCGATGAAGACACCCAGTACGCGTTTCTCCTCGGGACCCATGGGCCCCAGCCCCCGTCGTTCCCGGCGGATAATGTCCCGGGAGCAGGCCGCCTGTTTCCCCCCAATGGGATGCACGGCAAACGTCAGGAATGCCCAGATGACGGCCAGAAAAACGACGATGAGGGGGACACCCAGAAGCAGCCACCTGGAGAAGCTGATTTCGGGCGCCTCGGGGAAGGAGATGGCGAATATGCGAGCGAAGGCCAGGTTGGGAGGCGTGCCGATGAGAGTGCCCATGCCGCCCACATTGGCGCTGTAGGCAATGGAGAGCATGAGAACCAGAGCGAAACGTTCGCTGAAGTCCGTTCGTCCTCCCTCGCGTTCGATCTGGGACACGACGGAGAGACCGATGGGCAACATCAGCATCGCCGTTGCGGTGTTGGAGATCCACATGGAGAGAAACGCCGTGGCGATCATGAACCCGAGCACGATCATTCTCGGGCGAGAACCGAGAATCCCGATCACACCCAGTGCAATTCTGCGGTGGAGCCCCCACTTCTCGATGGACAGCGCGATGATGAATCCACCCATGAAGAGGAAGATGCTGGAATTCATGTAGGTCGCGGCTGCGTCTCTCCCCGGCATGATTCCCAGGATCGGGAAGAGGAGGAGCGGAAGGAGGGAGGTCGCGGGAATGGGGAGCGCCTCCGTGACCCACCATGTGGCCATCAGGAGGGCGACCGCCGTCATTCGCGTGACCAGGGGCTGGCCGTGTTCCATATCCAGAAACGTCAGCGCGCAGGCAAAGAGAACGAGTCCCAGCCAGAATCCGATCCGCCGCTTCATGATGTCTCCGCCAGGGGATTGAGTGAGACCGGGATGTGGCGAATGCCCGGACACATCTTGACCAATTCTGCCAGAATCAGGGGACGCGGTTCAACGGATAACTGGGCTCAAGGGAGCTGCCGAACCTTTCCCGCGGCAAAAGGCCCGGTCGGCACCCCGCAAGGTGACGAAGATGGGGCCTTGGGCTCGAGCGAATGCCCCGTGACACGGCGTAGACGGCCGTATCCTACTCGGCGAGAAGACCCACGCTCGAGCCTTACGACCCCATTCTTCGCCCCCTTACCCCCATAAGACAGAGAGGAGTAAGGTGAAAGGTGAGAGGCGGAAACCCCATGCGGCCGAGGGCCGAAAGCCGAGAGCTGGAACACACAATCCTGGGTCGGCCGCGGGGAAGGTTCGCCGGAGCGACGGCCGCCGCGTGGGTTTTTTCAACGCCGCAAGTCACCATGCTCATCGCCGAGCACAATCCCCCCTTCACGCTGCGGCCGAGAGACGCCGGACCTTTCCCGGGGCAAAGGGCCCGGTCGGCACCCCGCAAGGTGACGAAGATGGGGCCTTGGGCTCGAGCGAATGCCCTGTGACACGGCGTAGACGGCCGTATCCTACTCGGCGAGAAGACCCACGCTCGAGCCTTACGACCCCATTCTTCGCCCCCTTGCCCCATAAGACAGAGAGGAGAAAGGTGAAAGGTGAGAGGCGGAAACCCCATACGGGCGAGGGCCGAAAGCCGGGAGCCGGAACACACAATCCTGGGTCGGGCGCAGTCGGCGGGTTCACCGTGAAGGCAGGCTTAGGGAACGCTGGGCGCGGATGGATTACGGCCGGGGACCCCGGCGGCCTCGCGGGCCGCGTTCCTGAGGAATTCCAGATCCTCTCGACTCAAAGAGGACCATCTCCATGCAAGCTCGCCCCGGCTTTCCGGGGCCGCCAGGAGCATGGGCACCGAAACGCAACGGAGATCTTGATCAAACCTGGAGAGGAAGGCGACGCTCTCGGCGTTCCGAGTGTTTCCGTATGCACGCGAGGCAATGGGGAAGTCCACCGAGACCGTACTTCCCGTCACGTAGATTTCACCCGCGGGGCTCACCCTGATGCCGCTGCAGAACTCGTCCCCCGAGCCGCCGAAAAACGTCGATGCGCGAAGAGAGGCAAGGCGGGTATCAAACCTCGACACGAAGATGTCGTAGTCGCCGTTGTAGGTTGGATCATGGCCCTGCACCGTCGTCGGGAAACTCGATGAGCGGGTGCCTCCGGCCACGTACACGTTTCCGTCGTCGTCGATCGCCAAACCACTGCAGTATTCGAACCCCCATTCCCCAAGGAAGGTCGAGGCGACGAGCGTCGAGAGGCGGCCGTCCAACTTGACGACAAATACGTCACCCCAGAAATTGTAGCTTTCATCGAAGGCGCCGGGGGTCGTTGGAAAGTCCGTGGAATGTGTCCGGCCGGCGATGAACACGTCGCCGGCCCGGTCGACGGCGATGGAGTGAGGGCGTTCCGCGACCTCGTTGCCTGTTCCGCCGACAAAGGCGACGGCTCGCGGCGTTCCGGAATCGGCGTCGAACCTGGCGATCCAGACGTCCAGATCACCGCGCATGGATTCGAGGGGCGCGCCGGCCGTCGAGTGCCTGACCAACGACGGGGCTCCTCCCAGGATGTACTGCGGTTTGTCGGCGCCGGTTTCCACAGGGGGTCTTGATGATATCCGGCTCCCGCCCGGAAGGTCGACGGCCGATTCAATCACGAGAGGATACCGGGAGTCATATGCGCCGACGCCGAAACCGTACTCGGTCCCGTCCACCCAGTAGTCGATTTCGACGGACACCCTTTCGCCGTCGCGGTTCTCTACGGCGGTCACTCTCGAAGCGAGAACCGAGCGCGGCCCGGCCCCCGCCTCGATGCGTCCGTTCGGGCAGGTTTTGAGAACGACGGCCTCTCCGTCGACACGAACCCGGATTCGACCAGGGTCGGTTCCCGGCTGAAGGACAAAGCGTCTGATCAAGCGTCCCTCCCGGACATCGAGCTCACACCTGATGCCTTCGTAGACCTCGCCGAAATCGAGAGTCCCATAGGTTGGAATCCCGGTGATCCATTTCGATGAATCGTTGCCCCTGAAATAGTGAATGACCACGTCCGTTCGGCGAGTCTGGATGACCCGGTTCAGCAAACCGCCCGAAAGGGTCTCGGTCAGCACCGCCTGTGCGGTTTCCTCATCGTTTCTGAAGGCCCGGTAGCGAACCTCACCCATGTCCGAGATGAGAACGGCGCCGCCGGGGATATGAGCGCAAAACCTCACGGGCTCGGCGGCCTGGCCGCAGTTGACGGCGAAGGGGGTTTGCAGGACGGCCGTTTCGCAAGAAGCCAAAGGAGGGCCAAAGGCCGAGGTCCCTTGGGAGCTCCCGCCGGAACATGCCGGAGAGGCGGCGGACAAGAGAACGGCGGTGAGAATGGCCATTGGCGTTGCGATCGTGATCATGAGTTGAATCCCATCCTTCACGACGAGCAGGACACCGGTGTCGCGCTTTGACACCTGCGAATCCTCGTCTTCCGGCCGACAGGGGTGAAACCTTACTACACCTGGAGAGAACAGACAGGGGCTCAGCCGCTCGTGCGAATGATCATTGTCTCCCGAGATGACGCAATGCGTTGAGGCCCCAGGGGATGTATGCATATACCAACGGATCGCACGGGTGTCAAGGGGGGGACGGATTTTTCAGGAGGGTCGAGATCCCAGGGTTTCCCGAGATCTTCGGATCTCGAGAAGGCGCCATCCTGATTTCCCATGCGGCGCGCGGTGCGAGTGCGAACAGTGCGGCTACGGGTCCTCAGGCCAGGAAACCCTGTAGGCCACGATGAGCGTCTCGTCGTGCGCGACCCTCTTCAACCAGGGTCTCCGTTCGAGGACCTCCATGACCTCGTGGTGCCAGGGCACCAGTCCGTAGGACGTAAGGAGGACAATGTATCGAACCCGGTTTCGAAGCATGAAATCGTAGTCCAGAGGAGTCTTCTTCCACTCCTCGAGCGTGGTCTCCACGCCGGCGGGGACCCGCGCGATCGCGCCGTTGAGCATTCGTTTTCCGTGACTCGTCTGGTAGTACATTGCCCTCGTTGTTGCGTTCCACTTCTCCAGGGGCAGGTGAAGGACGGTGCAATCCTCGCCGTCCTTGGCAATCCGATCGAAAAAGCGGGGAATCGAGATCGGTGTTGTAGGAAACGGAGCGGCCCAGAGTTCGGCGATCAGCAGGGCGAACAGAACGATGACGACCACGGTTCGTTTTCCCGTTGCCGGCCGGAGCGATCGCCTCTGGAGAAGATCGCGCATGCCGTAGGCGGCGAGTACGGAGGCCGAACAGGCCGCCAAAACCGCGAAGCGCGATGGCACTCGTGCATGGGAAATGAGCGGCACACTCTGGATCAGCCACCGATAGGGAAGGTACCCGGATGCGCCGAGGGATGTTCCTGCCACCTGCACTGTGGATCCGAGTGACAAAACCACTGAGGCCAGGCCCAAGACCGCCCAGATCAGCCGGTCCTCATTTCGAAATTTGCGTCGCCCCCACACAGCGAAGGCGGCAAGACACAGGACCACGAGGCCGGGGGTCACCGTATTCTCATACATGTTGCCCGGAAGCTGGGCGTAGAATGGGCGCACCTGTTCCCTCAGAAGCTGCGAAAAAAGGGAGGGGACGACATAGGCGAGAAGGTCGGCCGAATACGCATCCTGCCTGCCGGGATTGGCGAACTCCGTGGATTCGGTGGATACTTGGATCATGGGCACAACGATGGGGAGCAGCAGGATCCCGCTCACGGCGGCGAAGAGGACAACACGTAGAAACCCGTGTCCTGATGCGCGGCGGTGCTCCGACCGGAGGATCCAAATCATGCTGAACAGCACGATCGCCATCAAGACGAACAGAAGATAGTAGAGATGAGAGAGGGCGGTGAGCCCCAGGAAGACGCCGGTCAGGGCGGCGTCCCGATATCTTCCCTGCCTGCGCCAGCGTACCAGAAACAGGAGCGTGAAGGGAATGAACTGGACGCTGGCCACATTCAGATCCGCCATCGCATTGGACACGTGAAAGGGGCAGAACCCAAACGCAATGCCGGCGAAGATGGAGGCGAGCCGGTGGCGGGTCAGCGAATAGGCAAGAAGATAAGCGCCCCACGCACCGAGAACGAATCCAAGCAGGATCAATACGCTATAGGTACCGATCAAACCGAGACCCGATTGGAGAGGAATGGAGGCGATCCCATTGAACAGGGAGAGGGTGTGAAACGCGAGGCTGGCGCCGTCCGGGTAGTACAGGTAGTCCGTGAAGAAGAGAGACAGGTGGGGGTCCAGGAGGGCCTTCTTGGTCCACCAGAAATTCCAGAGGAAGATCAGCGAGTCCCCGGATTTCCCGATGATTTCCCTCTTCAGGTGGAGAACCACCGGAGCGGTCAGGATCAGAGTCAAGAATACGAAGAGGAGAAGCGGAGCCAGATGGGACAGGGCCTCTGCGCTCCTCGCGGGTGTCCCAGGTCGGCTCGAGGTAGACGGTTTCTTGTTCATCGGATCCACGACGCCGGATGCATACCGGCATGGCTTGAGTCACCGCATGGAGGTTATGCCCGACGCCAACGTACAGGGCGGAAAGCGAGGAGTCAAGTGCGGGTTCCGGGGGGAATCGCGCGGGAAAGGAGAATCGGGGGCCGACCCGTGCGGCGCGCCGCCTGGTCACTCACCGGGGTCACCCGGCCACGAGACCCTGTACACGATGATCATGGATTCGCCGGGCGCGGCCCTGTGGATCCACGGGGCCCGCTCGAAGATCTCCATTACCCGCCGGTGCCAGGGTTCCGGCCCCAACGGCGTGAAGAGGACGATGTACCGGACCCGATTGCGGAGCATGAAGGCATGGTTCAGCGGGTCCCGGTTCCACTCCCTGAGCGTGGCATCGGTTCCCTCGGGGCAGCGCGCCACGAAGCCGTTCAGCAGCCGTTTCCCGTGCGTTGTCTGGTAGTACATGGCGAGAACGGTGGCGTTCCACTCCTCCATCGGCAGCTGGAGAATCGAGTAGTCCTGCCCGTCTTCGGCGATCTCCGTGAAGAAGTGTGGAACCGGTATGGGCCTCGAGGGAAACGGCAGGCACCAGAACTCCGCGATGAGAAGAACGAAGAGAAGGGCCGACAACCCTCTTCGTTTCCACGCGTGTTTCCGGACCCGCGGGCTTCCGAGGAGATCGCGAAAACCGAACGCCGCCAGCACGGCGGCGCCGGATAACACGAGAACCGCGAACCGTGAGGGAATTCGCACCTGGGAGAGCAGCGGGACGCTCTGCACCAGCCAGCGGTAGGGAAGCATGCCGGACTTCCCCACTGCTCCGCCCGCGATCTGGAGCGTGGGACCCAGCGAGAGAATGCCCGCCGCGAGAGCCAGAACCAGCCAGGCGCGTCGGTGATCGTCCCGAAGCCTGCGCTTCCCGTGGAGTGCGACAACCGACAGAAACAAGGCCACGACTCCGGTCGTGATCGTGTTTTCCCAGAGATTGCCGGACACCTTCCCGTAGAATGGGGACACCCATGATCGAAACAGGGGATGGTGGGGAGACGGCACCAGGTACGCGAGGAGATCCGCCGAGTAGGCGTCCTGCCTGCCGGGGTTCGGGATCGACCCCTCCGCCGCTGCTCGGATCATGGGGAGCACGGCCGGCAGGATCACCGCAGCTGTGGCGACGGCCAGAAGCGCGACGGCCTTGACCAGGCCTAAGGCGGGCGGGCGCGTGCCGGGGGAGAGTATCCACACGATCAGCAGGACGGTGATTCCGAAAGCGCCGAAGACCAGGTAGTACCAGCTGCAGAGGGCGGAGAGTCCGAGAAAGAAACCGGTCAGAGCTGCGTCGAGAAGACGGCCCCGCCTTTGCCAACGCACGAAAAAGAGGAACACGAACGGGATGAACTGGAGGCTGGCGATGTTCAGGTCGGCCATAGCATTGGCCACGTGGAAGGGAGAGAAGCCGAAGACGATTCCGCCGAAGACCGATGCGGTCCGGCTGCAGGTCAGCTCATGGCAGAGCAGGTAGCCGCCCCAGCCGCCCAGCACAAATCCCAGCAGGATCAGGATGTTGTACGTGCCGACCAGCCCCAGTACCGACTGAAGCGGGATGGAAATGAACCCGTTGAACAGGGACAGGGTGTGGAAAGCCAGGTTCACCCCGGCCGGGTGAAAAAGGTAGTCCGTGTGGAAGAGGGCCAGTCCCGGGTCCAGGACCGCCTTGCGCGTCCACCACAGGTTCCAGATGAAGTGAAGAGAATCTCCGGCGTCTCCTGCGATGTCGGTTCTGAGATGGAGGAGAAGCGGCCAGGTCAGGACTGCACTGAGAGGCAGGTAGAGGGCCAGGGGAAGGACATCGAGCCAGGCGAAGTCCCGCCGGGCGATAGGCTCGGGGCATCCGGACGGACGCACGTGTGGGTTCATCGGATCCGCGCCAGCGGGCAAAGAGATTCTCGACCCGGCATCAATGCCGGAGACCCAGATCCTCGAGACCGGGTACGTCCATTCTCAGAACAGGCAGATTCGTCATGACCTTCATGACGTACCCGCGGGGCAATACGAGGACCGGCAACTCGCCCTGCACGCCGTCCGGAGGTTCTGCCTCTCCGGCCGCTGCCACGCCCAGCATACAGGGGCATCCGTAGATGAGCACCGTGTCTTCCACGCCGGACGGATCCGGGCCGTGGATCATAACCACGGCCTGGGGATCGGAGTCCGGGATCCCCGGAGAATCGTCCGTGGACCGCTCGGTTCGGGCCAACCGTCCGAGTGCCGCGCCGCCGACGGGTGAGACATGCCATCCGTCAGACATGAGGCGGATGAGATCCGGATCGGTGATCAGGATCGGCACGCGCGAGACCGGCTCCCGGAGTTCCTGAACGGGAGACGAGGAACACGAAGCATTCATCCCGAGACGATCCTCGATCAGCGTTCGGACTTGAAAGACCTGCATCAACAGCAGAACAAGGCTCACAACCATACGGAGCGCGCTCACGGAATCCCTCCACCGAAACGCCCAGTGTCGATGTTTCTCCCAATCCTACTTATTATACGCTCGCGGCCGCCGGGAAGTTTCGCCGCCGACAGCAACTGTGTGCCGACGGGACGACTTGGGAACCGGACACCGGTTCCCGGGATCAGCCGGGACCGAATCGCATTCTCTATATGTTTCTGTACTTCCAGAACCTTGTCGGATCGTTTCGGAACCGTTGCCGGGCCCGCGAAAGATCCAAACCCATCATACCACGATGTACGGTTCACCGCAAGGGACAAGCGGATGTCCATCCGTTTGGGCGGTTTCCGCACCGGCAGGGGTTGACGACCCGGCCGGTCTCCACTAGACTGTGGGCCCGACGAACATCCGCGGAGGCCATCAGCCGAAGGGTGGAAGATCGATGGACTATTTCCTGAACGACGAGCAGGCGGCTCTCGCCCGAAGAGCCTACGCGTTCGCCAGAGAGAAGTTCACTCCGATCCGGCAGAACTGCGATGCCGCCGAGGAGTTTCCCTGGGACGTCGTCCATGAAATGGCGAAAGAGGGTTTCCCGGCCTGCTATCTACCCAAGGAGCATGGGGGATCGGGAGGGGGTGTGCTGGACCTTGTCCTGGTCGTGGAGGCTTTCTCCCGGATCGACGGTTCGATTGCTCTTGCCCTGGCCGGAACGGCCCTCGGCTGCTATCCGATCCTCATTTCGGGAAACGACGAGCAGAGGGCCCGCTTCCTTCCCGGCATTGCCTCGGGCGAGAAACTCGCCGCATTCGGACTGACGGAGCCGAGTGCCGGCAGTGACGCGACGGCGATGGCGACCACGGCCGTCCGGGACGGAGATCACTATGTCTTGAACGGCACCAAGTGTTTCATCACCAACGCCGGAGCGGCGGAGGTCTACACCATCATTGCGATGACCCATCCGAAGAAGGGGGCTCGAGGCGCCAGCGCGTTTATCGTGGAGAAGGGCACCGAGGGCTTCGACTTCGGGAAGAAGGAGGAGAAGCTCGGGATTCGGTCTTCATCGACGATGGAACTCATCTTTGAGAACTGTCGCGTACCCGAGAAGAACCGGTTGGGTGCCGAGGGCACGGGCTTCATCACGGTGATGAAGACTTTCGACGTAACCCGGCCCGGCGTCGCGGCGCAGGCCGTGGGCATTGCCGCCGGAGCCCTGGACGAGGCCGTTCGCTACGCGCGGGAGCGCCGACAGTTCGGTCAGACGCTCTCCTCGATGCAGGGCATCCAGCACATGCTGGCCGACATGGCCGCGCAGGTGGAGGCGGCCAGGGCGCTGACCTACGGCGTGGCCCGAATGATCGACTCCGGACACAAGCGGACAACCAAGGATTCGGGTATCGCGAAGCTCTTCGCCTCTGAGACCGCCATGTGGGTGACGGTCAAGGCCGTTCAGATTCTTGGCGGCCGGGGGTACATGCACGATTATCCCGTGGAGAAGATGATGCGGGATGCCAAGATCACCGAGATCTACGAGGGAACCAGCCAGATGCAGAGGAACGAGATCGCGCTGGCACTCATTCGCGAGGCGGCGAAAGCAACGTAGAATAAGATCAACCGCAACCGCAGATTTCACGGATTCACAATACAAGGCTCCGACATGAAGCATACCAAAACCACGAAGGGCAACGCACTCGGGGCGACGCGTACGGCGTCGCCCCGGAAGTCTTCCCGCCTGTAATCTGTGGCTGCTTTCTACTGAACGGCCTTGTCCAGGATCTCAATCACATCCAGCGAGCGGAGCGTCTCCGACATCTCTTTCTCTTTGATCCCGTCCTCGAACATCGTGAGGCAATAGGGGCAGCTGGACGCGATCGTGTCGGGTCCCGCCTCGGCAGCCTGTTCGATTCGCGAATGATTGATGCGTGTGCCGAGACTCTCCTCCAGCCACATCCGCCCTCCCCCGGCGCCACAACAGAACGAAGTGCTTCTGTGTCTCCGCATCTCGCGAAGTGCTACGCCGGGCACGGCGCGGAGCACTCGCCGGGGCTCGTCGTAGATCCCGTTGTAGCGACCCAGGTAGCAGGAATCGTGGAAGCTCACGGTCGCGGGAACGGGCGACGTCGGTTTCAGCCTCCCGGCCCGAACCAGCTCGTCGAGCATCTGCGTGGCATGGACGACGTCATACGCCCCACCCAGCTGCGGGTACTCGGTGCGAAGGGTGTTCATGCAGTGGGGGCACGTGGTGACGATTCGTTTGAATTTCTTCCGGTTGAGAAGCTCCACGTTCTCCTGGGCCAGCATCTGGTAGAGATACTCGTTCCCGAGCCTCCGTACGGGATCTCCGCAGCATTTCTCTTCGGTTCCAAGGAAGGCGACGTCGACCCCCGCCTTGCGAAGGAGACCCACCAGGGCCCGCGCCACCCTCCGGTTTCTCTCGTCGAACGCCCCCGCACAGCCGACCCAGAGGAGCACGTCCGCCTGTTCGTCGTCCGGGAGCGCCTTGAGATCCAGGTCTTCGGCCCACCGGGCCCTCTCCGACCATCCGAGCGTCCAGGGGTTGTAGTTGGTCTCCATGTTCTTGAAGGCCAGCTTTGCCTCGTTGGGGAAGTGACCCTCCATCAGCGTCAGATATCTTCTGAGCTCCATGATCTTGTCGACGTGCTCGATCAGGATGGGGCATTGCTCCTGGCAGGCCCGGCACGATGTGCAGGCCCAGATCACGTCCTCGGCAATGGGGCCGCCCGCCAGCGGCGAGGCAGCGTTCTCCTCCACCTCGGAGCCGTTGGACGAGGTTTCGAACAGTACGTGCTTGAGGTCGATGATCAGCTGCTTGGGCGAGAGCGGCTTGTCCGTCGTATACGCGGGACAGTGGTCCTGGCACCGCCCGCACTCGGCGCAGGACAGAAGGTCGAACAGGGATTTCCACGTGTAGTCCTCGATGTTCTCCGCGCCGAAGCTCTCGGCGTTCTCGATATCGATGAGGGTCATCTCGCCTGCCGGCCGCAGCGAGCGGAAGTATACGTTGAAGGGCCCCAGGAAAATGTGGAGATGTTTCGACGTCGGCAGATAGGCCAGAAACCCGAAAATCAGGAACAGGTGTGCCCACCACAGCGCCGTGAAGAGGCCCGAAGCCTCCGCCCCGGAGAGGTCCGAGAACAGGCCGGACAGTCCGTGACTGAACGGCGTCCACCCGTATTCCTCAATGCCCAGAGAGAAGGAGAGCGCTTGCGTGAGAAAGTGGGTGCTCATGATGAGGAAGATCAGACTCAGGACGATGTCTGCGTCCCGGTTGATCTCGAGTCGAGGGACCCTGAGGATATGGCGACGGAGCGCCGCCACGATTACCGAGACGATCACAAGAACGCCGAAGATCTCCTGGAAGGTGGCGTAGATGTCCGATACCGATCCGCCGCTGATTCCCGAGAGCCGGTTCTGGATTTCCCCTCCGGTAACGATGATGAACGCATAGCCCAGGGCGAAGACCAGGAATCCCCAGAAGATGAGCATGTGCATCACGCCTGCGATTCGGTACTTGGGCAGGCGCCTCTGGAAGAGAACGTAGCCGAACAACCCTGCGATGCGGGCGCCGATTCGGTCGGAGCGGTTCTCGGGACGGCCCCGTTGAACGATGCGAATCTTGGCCCTGGCGGCGCGAAGAAACAGCAGGACCGCAAGGGCGAAGGCCGCGTAGAGGAGGAGATAGGTGGGGATCACGCCGATGGTTTCTTTGACCAGTTCCACGATTTGAACTCCCTGTCTCGTACGACAGGTCTGACAGGTCCGACCCGAAGGGGTCTACGCCTGGGTCTCCTTCAGCGCATTCTTGAGGGCGGGTACGACCTCGAACAGGTCTCCCACGATCCCGTAGTCGGCAACCTTGAAGATCGGCGCCTCCGGGTCCTTGTTGACGGCCACGATGCACTTGGCCGACGACATTCCGGCCAGGTGTTGAATCGCGCCGGAAATCCCGCACGCAATGTAGAGGGTGGGGGTCACGGTTTTGCCGGTCTGGCCCACCTGGTCCTGGTGGTCCCGCCAGCCGGCATCTACGGCCGCTCGGGACGCGCCCACCGCCGCCCCGAGCGTGTCCGCCAGTTCCTCGAGGATCTTGAACTGATCGGGCTCCTTCATGCCTCGCCCGCCCGAGACGATGAAGTCCGCCTCGGTCAGCTCGACGCGCCCCGTCGAGGCCTTGATCGTTTCTTTCACGGTCTTGCCCAGAACGTCGGGGGATAGATCGGCGGCCACCTTGACGACTTCGGGCTGCCGGCCCGGGTCGGCTTCGCCCGGCGCGAAGATCTTGGGCCTGAGCGTCGCCATCTGAGGTCTCGCTTCCGGGATGGAGATCTTCTCCAGCACCTTGCCGGCGTAGATCGGCCGGGTGAAGGTCAAGACCCCGGCGGAGTCGGTGTCCGCCTCGATGCAGTCGGACGCCAGGCCCGTCCCCAAACGGGCGGCAAGCCGAGGCGCCAGATCCTTGCCCTGAGAGGTGGCCGGCAGCAGGATCGCGTTCGGCTTCTTCTCGGCGGCAAGGTCGGCGATCGCCTTGGCGAAGGGTTCGGTGCGGTAGGCCGCCAGTTCCTCGTGTTCGATCAGATAGAGGATATCGGCGCCGCGGGCGGCCGCTTCGCGGCCGGCCGGTTCGGCGTCCTTCCCGGCGAGTACGAGGGCGACCTTGGCGCCCACGGCGTCCCCGATTCGGCGACATGCGCCGAGCACTTCGAGGGTCGGGATTCGAACCTCCCCGTCTCTCATTTCCACAACGGTCCAGATTTCGGCTGCCATGTCGATCTCCCGCTTTGTTTGATCTAGAGTACCTTGGCCTCTTCTTTGAGTAGACGTACGGTCTCTTTCACCACCTCGGCCACGTCGCCCTCCAGAACCCGCCCCGCTCTGCGCGGCGGCGGAGTAGAGACGCTCAGGCGTTTGGCCTTGGGCGCCACATCCTCGGGGGACATCCCCAGGGCGGCGGCATCGAGGATCTTGATCTCCTTGCGCTTCGCCTTCATGATCATGGGAAGTTTCGGATAGCGAGGTTCGTTCAGTCCCTTCTGCGCGGTCAGAACGGCCGGCAGTGTACACTCCAGCACTTGGGTGGCTCCCTCGAGTTCGCTGTGGGCGACAACCTTGCCGCTCTCGATGGACATCCGGGTCACGACCGAGACATTGGGAATTCCCAGGCGCTCGGCCAACGCGGGCCCGACCTGAGCGCAATCATCGTCCACGGCCTGCTTCCCGCAGAGAATGAGATCGTAGGGCAGGGTCTTGACGGCCTCGCTCAGGATGGCCGCCGTTCCTTGCGCGTCCGTCTCCAGAAAGGCGGGATCCTTCAGATGGATCCCCTCGTCGGCGCCCATCGCAATGGCGGTTCTCAGAGACTTGGTGGCGTCCTCCGGTCCCACGGTGATCACGGTGACGGTCGAATCGCCGCCGCTCTCCTTGATCCGGATCGCTTCTTCCACCGCGAACTCGTCATAGGGGTTCAGGACGTAGTTCAACCCGTCCGTCGCAACCCCCGACCCGTCCGGAAGGGGCTTGATGGCGGCTTCGGTATCCGGAACATGCTTGACGCAAACGATGATGTTCATCCGCTCCTCCAGCGTTCTCGGCCGATCTTCTCGGGATGCGGTCGGATCCTATCTCAGCAAGCTGGCTGCAATCACGAGCCGTTGGATCTCGGACGTGCCCTCGTAGATCTCGGTGAGTTTGGCATCCCGGAAGTTGCGCTCCACGGGATAGTCCTTCATGTACCCGTAGCCGCCCAGGATCTGCACGGCCTTGATGGCCGTCCGCATGGCGGTCTCGGAGGCGAACAGTTTGGCCATGGCGGCTTCCTTCGTGTATCGAAGGCCCCGATCCTTGAGGTCCGCGGCGTGCCACACCAGGAGCCGGGCGGCGTCCGTTTCGGTGGCCATGTCGGCCAACATCCACTGAATGGACTGGAACTCGCAGATGGCCTTGCCGAATTGCTTGCGTTGCTTGGAGTACTCGACCGACGCTTCCAACGCGGCCTGGGCAATGCCCACGGCCTGAGCCGCGATCCCGACACGCCCACCGTCGAGCGCCTTGAGCCCGATCTTGATTCCCTCGCCCTCCTGGCCGAGGAGGTTCTCCTTCGGAATCCTGGCGTTCTCAAGAACGAGCTCGTAGGTGTTGGACGCCCTCATGCCCATCTTGTCTTCTTTCTTGCCGAGCGAGAACCCGGGGGTGTCCTTCTCGAGGATGAGGGCGGACATGCCCTTGCTCTTCTTGGCGCGATCGGTGGACACGAACAGGAGGATGGTATCCGCGTCGCCGCCGGTGGTTACGAAGATCTTGGTCCCGTTGACGACGTAGTGATCGCCGTCGAGCACGGCGGTCGTCTGGACATTGGCGACGTCGGACCCGGCCTCGGGTTCGGTGAGGGAAAAGGCCCCCAGGTGTTTGCCCGAGGCGAGAGGCGCCAGGTACTTCTGTTTCTGGTCCTCCGAGCCGTGGTCGAGAAGGGGCTGGCAGACGAGGGAATTCTGCACCGAGACGGTCACTCCGGTGGACGCGCAGGCCTTTGAGATCTCCTCCAAAGCGATCGTGTAGGCGACGCAGTCCAGCTCCGAACCCCCATACTCGCCGGGGACCATCATGCCCATGAAACCCAGCTCGCCGAGCTTCATAACGATGTCCCTGGGGAACTTAGCTTCGGCGTCCATTTCCGCCGCCACGGGGGCAATCTCGTTCTTGGCGAAATCGCGAATCGTCTCGCGCAAGATCTCTTGTTCTTCAGAGAGTTTGAAATCCACCGCCGTCCTACCTTTCTAGAAAGTTGATGTCCCGTAGTTGTTCAGGGGTGTGTCGGCTAGGGTCCGATTCCGGAGAATCCAAGAAAACACCGCATCATATCAACGCGGAAGAGCCATCGTCAAGGGATTATTGGCGCCGGGGGCGGAGATTAGATATTCGATATTCGACGGTAGAGCTCGGAGCGGATCTTGGCCACGAGCGTGAGCGGGGGATTCGAATGGTCGAGGAGGCCGGCAACCCGCTGCGTTGAAAAGGCCCACGCTCGGGCCTTCGATCCGGCGGACCTTTACCTCGGCCGGCCCGCAGGCAGATGTTCCGGCTCTCGGCGTTCGGCTCTCGATCTTCTGCAGGGGTCGCCTTGTCGCCCCGTCTGGTAACAGCAAAGGCCCCGCCGCTTGCGGACGGCGGGGCCTTCACCAAGGGCCCTTTCGGGCGAATGATCGAAACCTACTTGTACATCGCCTTCACCCCGGTCCAGCTGGGGTTGTCGGTTGCGGTCGGGTCAAAGCAATCGTTCGCCGCACCCGGAGTCGCCCAGGCGACTACGTAATCCGGGGCTGAGCAGGCCGTGCCGCCGGGCTCCGTAGCGGCCATGCAGACCAGTCCCCACTCGCCCGTGCAGTCGCAGCAGCGGGCGCCGCCGGCCGGATCGTAGGTGCCGTCGGGACCCAGGGCAACGGCGCCGTAGTACGTGGCGCAATCGTCGCCTGAATAGCCGTAGCCATAGCCGACGGCATCAATCACGGTGCCGATGCTCATGTCTTCGATGCAATCGTCATCGGTGTCGATGTCGGTTCCTGTACCGACCGTGATGCCATCGACAAGAACGATCGTGTTTCCACCGTTCTCGATGAAGCCGGGGCTCATCTCGATATCAGGCGAAACGTTCGGGTCGCCGATGACGAAGTAACCGCCGGCACCGATGGAGTAGCCGGTCAAGTCGACAATGCGGTCAACGGTTCCCTTGCCGGTTCCCTCACCCTCAATGAGAGCCACCGAGAGTCCGTCGAGGCTCTCGAGCGGCGTCCCGCAGAGCTCGATGAACTCATAGTCGTCGGTCGAAGTGTCGTTGGACACCCACTCGTTGATAACCACCGCGCTACCGGCGGTCGGAACGAAACACACAACTAAGGCCAAAATCAGAAGCTGCTTCCGCATAGCTCCCCCCCGCTGAAGAGTGAAAAGAACGCCGTCGGAACTCCACCCCCATCTCTCACGCGCCGGAAGTAGAGACGCGGCACACAAAACCCTGGAAACCCGGCGCCTCTTCTCGGACGTGATCCGATTCGCTGCGCCGAGACTACACACTATGATCATATCACAATTCGTACAAAGTTGTCAAATGTCTTCTCTTAAGAGCCAGGATGGCGGAATTCGTAACCGATGGGGGATCTAGTGCGATTCACCGCCGGGCGGGTTGTTCCAGGGCGGCCAGTCACCGCCTCGGGTCCGGTCCTCGGGTTCGAGCCTTCTGGCTCCGGCCAGATCGGCCCAGAGCGAGACGGAATCCATTCCCGTGTAGGCGGCCCAGGCTCGGCCGGTCGCCTGCGGGCTACCCGTGATCTCATAGAGCCGAGCCAGATTGTACTGTGCCTCGGCGAGGGCGGGATCCGCCGCCAGCGCACGGGAGAAGCAAGATTCGGCCGTTTCGAAATCGCTCAGTAGAAGGGCCACGACTCCGGCATCGAGGAAGGTGGCGCCATCGCTCGAGGAGGCGAGTGCGAGCGCTCGGGTCATCATCTTCCGCGCGTCCGTGTTGTTCCGCTGAAACGCCGCGATGACGGCCGCCGTGGCGGGGATTCGCGCGTTTGTCGTCCCCGCCTCGATTTCGGAACGCAGCAGCGCTTCCACCGTTTCCGCAGCATCGGGATTGTCCGGGAGCGAGAATCCCTCCCGGAAGAGCATGGCGACCGCCGGAATCTCGGGGCCGAAACTGGTCCGGACGTCAAGGAGTGGTTCTTCGAGAATCAGCCGGCTGGCCAGCGCCGCTCCCGAATGAAGAAGAAGCCGGTCGCGCAGCTCATCGCCCGAGGCACCCGTCCGCCCACCGACATGGACCCCGCTCCAGAACGCCGCCGCCACGATGGCCACCACGCCGGCCGCGATGCCGGCCGCCCACCTGGGGGATCCTCCGACGGGCCAGCTTCTCGCCCGCCGTCGGAGGCGATCTTCGGGCATGACGCCGCCCGGCAGTTCCTCGATCCGGTGATGCTCACCCTCAAGGGAGTCCTGCGGGGAGTTTCCGGAGAGGCGTTGCTCGTACGCGTACAGGTCGGCCAGTATCCGCTCCGCGCTTGCGGCCGACGAGGATTCTCCATCCCGAAGCCGGGCGGCGTGCAATTCGCCGATTTCTCGAAAATTCTCTTTCACTGTCTGAAGCCACCGGACTTCCACGTCGCATCGGTAGCACTGGTTCAGGTGGAATTCGATCTCCTGGCGTTCGTTCGCTTCCAGGTCGGAGAACACGTATGAGACCAATCTTCTGCGGAAGCCCCGAAAAGGCTGGCTGCAGAAATGCTTGGCAAGCCAGAATCCCCACGCGTCGCGAGCATGGCTGATCCAATCTGTCGGGGACCACACCATCATCTGTCTCCGCGGTTTCCTGCGCCCGGTATCGCGCCGGGCCGGCCGCTTGATTTGAACGGGCCTGCGACCTAGATGTGCCAGGGATCGTGGTTTCCGTCCCCACCGGACAGGCAGGCCCGGATCTGTTGGATGCAACGCTCGATTTCCCGTCTGGTTTTCCAGGTCGACCACCCAAGCGCCTGCCCGGCTTCCTCATGGTTGATGAAACCGGTTTCGAAAATCTGCCTCAGGATTTCGAGCCAGACCCGGCGTCCTGTGGAATCCAGGGTCACGAGAGCCAGCCACATGACTCGGTAGAACTCCGCTCGCCGGGTCGGGCAGTAGGGCCCGCCCGGACCCGTGTCCCGCTTCCTTCTGGTCTCGAGAAGTTCCTGGCGTCTCGCCAGGAACTCCTGCTTGGACAGTGCGAGGCGACGGGTGGTGCGGAGAATGAACGTCCGGTTGATCGGATGTTTGGCCGCTACCCGCGCGCAACGTTTCCAGGATTCATCCAGAACCTCATCCACGTAATCGTCGGCGGCGCTGAATCTCCTCAGGAGATATCCGACGAACCTCCGCAGCCGTGGAAGCACCTTCTCCCAGTCCTGTTCGAACGCCTCGAAAGCAGCGGCCGCACGGGAACGATCGCAAGTATCGGAGGCCGAACGATTCTTGTCCCTCATGGGAGTGCATTCCGAGGCTGCGGTGTCCATGGGGAGACCCGGCCTTTCGAGTTATCGGGACCGATCCTTGGGGAGAACCGGCCGCCGATCGGAAGGTGCCGCGCAACGCGGCTGCTCCCTTCATCGAAACATGGCTCTCCAGTATACGACAAGTAAACGTTTGTGTCCAGGGGGGATGGGGAGGAGGGGGGAGTGGCGGATTCGCGGCGGAAGAGTTCCTTCTGGAGTCCCTCACGTCGTCTCTCTCAGCCGTAGACTATTCCTTCCAGGGAGGCCACACATCTCCCTGGGCTTTCGTGCGCTCCGTAACCTCGGGAATCCTGCTCGCGGCCAGCTGGGTCCAGATCGATGTGGAGTCCATCTCGACATACCGCTGCCATGCCTCCCTGGCGATTCTGTCTTTTCCCGTGATCTCATAGAGACGGGCCAGATTGTACTGCGCCCGCTTCGCGAGCGAATCGACCCGAAGGGCATGCGAGAAGCAGTTTTCCGCCAGGGCAAAGTCACTCAGGAGAAGAGCGATCACGCCGACGTCCAGAAGAGTGTCCGAGTCTCCGGGCGAGCGCAGAGCCAGTGCGCGTTCCATCATTCGGCGTGCATCTTTGACCCTTTTCTCAAAGACCAGAATCAAACCGGTGGCCGAAGCCAATCGCGAGTCCATGCAGGTGTCGAGAACATGAGCCTGCAGGAGATCCTCCAGCGCCCGTCGGTTTTCCTCGTCCGTGGATTCCGTGTATCCCCGCTCGAGCAGCAGTGCCGCTACCGGCATTTCGGGACCGAAACTGCTGCGAAGATCGATCAGCGGTTCTCGACAGAGGATGTGGGACGCGAGACGCGTGGCCGTGGGGAGAAGCCGCTCCGCCCCCGCGGTGCGGGGGGCGGCCGTCTGCATGTTTTGATGGCGAAGGCCGATCCACAGCGCGCCACCGAGAATCAGGACCAGGCAACTGGCCGCCAGCGCGGGGATGTGAGGGTGAGTATGGAAGAAACCGCCCAAGGTCGCGAAGCGGCCGGGCCCCGCTTCGTCGTCGAGAACAGGAGACCCCGGGCGAACCGGGGCCGTCGAAACCGCCCGATCCGGAAACGCGAACCTCTGCCCGGCGAGGTCCTTCGTCGCGGTCCACTCTTCAAGGTAGAGCTGAATTAGGACGTCTCTCATCCCTTGCTCCTCGGGAAGGGTTCCGTCCTGGAGGAATCTCGCGTACTTGCGAGCTACCGTCCGCAACCGCGCACGCATTCGCCGGAGTCGGCGAAATTCCCGGGAGCACGCGTAGCACTGCTCCACATGACGCTCCATTTCCTCCCGCTCTCCACCGGGCATTCGGGTGAACGCGTAGGCGGGGAGTTTTCCCCTAAAGCGCCGAAAGGGGGCGATGCAATGGCGGGCCGCCCAGTGCGTGGCGAGCAGATCGCGAATGCCCTGCACGGTTTCGAGCATCGACTTGCCTGTGAATGGGGCCATGAGCTGCATCCTTCTGCTCCGCCGCCCTGTAGACGACGGCGTCGTCGGTACCCTGTCGGTTGCCGCTCCTGTTTGACGAAGAGGCGCCCTCGATGCGCGGCACTTCGAGGGACGTCCCCTCGGGTTGCCCGACGGTGGGCACGCGCCACCGATGACATCCCCTCGGGTTGCCCGACGGTGGGCACGCGCCACCGATGACGTCCCCTCGGGTTGCCCGACGGTGGGCACGCGCCACCGATGACG
>Ga0180431_10000920_pt1 | contig 41461 bp, 29 predicted proteins | sample SS_ome_11_FD_132459 | JGI IMG/M metagenome (GOLD analysis project Ga0180431, IMG submission 132459) | Hypersaline lake sediment archaeal communities from the Salton Sea, California, USA - SS_1_MS_1 metaG | ecosystem: Environmental > Aquatic > Non-marine Saline and Alkaline > Hypersaline >... | reverse complement strand
TTCACTCGAGCGTCGGGAAACCCCATGAACCATTCCGGCGCCTTCATGCGCCGGAGGATCATCAACTGGGTGCCCCTCGGAGTCACATACGCCCTGCTCTACATGGGCCGGTACAATCTGACGATTGCGAAGATCGCCTTCGGCGAGCACATGAGCAAAGCGGACTTCGGCACGATCTTCGCCGTCGGGACGATCACCTACGCGTTTGCCTTCGTGATCAACGGCCCGTTGACCGACAAGATCGGCGGGCGACGCGCCATGCTCATCTCGGCCGGGGGAGCGGGGATCGCCAATGGGCTGATGGGACTGTTCACCTATTTCAGTTCGGGCTCCCACCTGATTCTGGTCTTCAGTCTTCTCTACGCGCTCAATATGTATTTCCAGAGCTTCGGCGCGGTCAGCATCGTCAAGGTCAACAGCCACTGGTTCCACGTGCGGGAGCGGGGGATGTTCGGAGGGATCTTCGGGATTCTGATCTCGACCGGCATCTTCTTCGCCTTCCAGGTGGGCCAGTTCATCGTCGATCTTCTCCACACGACCGCGGGTCCCGACGGTGCCGCCGTTGTCTCACCGCCCTACTGGGTGTTCTGGGTTCCGTCACTGGCCCTCTTCACGTTTGTCGTGATCAACTACTTCCTGGTCTTCGATTCTCCCGGCAAGACGGGCCACGAGGACTTCGACACGGGGGATGCCTCCAGCGGTGAGGACGACCAGCCGGACCCGGTCGTCGTCATTCTGAAGAAGGTGGTCACCAATCCCATCGTACTAACCATCGGCGCCATCGAGTTCTGTACGGGAGTTCTGCGACAGGGCATCATGCACTGGTACCCGATCCTCGCCAAGGATATCGGCTACTACAAGTCCTTCTTTTTGACGCGGAACTGGGGAGCCATGCTCTTCATCGCCGGCGCCACGGGAGGGATGACGGCGGGCTGGATTTCCGACAAGGTGTTCGGCTCTCGGCGGGGACCCGTTGCCGCTCTTCTGTACGGGTTGATGTTTCTCTGTTGCTTCGTGATGATCTTCACCTTGAGCCAACCCTGGGTCCTGGGGTGCTGTGTATTCTTGATCTCGTACTGCGTCATCGGGACGCACGGAATGCTGTCGGGTACGGCCTCGATGGACTTCGGCGGTCGCAAGAATGTGGGCACGGCCGTGGGGCTGATCGACGGGCTCGTGTATCTGGGCACGGGGCTCCAGTCCATCTGTCTCGGGTTCATTACCGAGAGTGGGCAGGGATGGGATTTCGGCGGATACTTCGGCGGCGCTCAGAAGGGCTGGTCGCTCTGGCCCGTGTTCCTGGTCCCGTTTTCGCTGATCGGCACCGCTCTGGCCATTCGAATCTGGAAGGCGATTCCTGAGGCCGCGAAGAAGAAGTGAGAGGCAAGATCCTGAAGAGCCTTGCCACAGATTTCACAGATTGCACAGATTTGAAACCCTGAGAGGCAATTGCCGGGCCGGTTTCATCACCTGCCCCGGCAACCATGCAAGGCGATGTCTGGATCACGGCTCTCGCATGGAGCGGGTCGTTTCGAGACAGCCACTCGTGATTGTCATCAGGAACATGGTGGAGCAAGCGCTCGGGATGCTCCCGGTGAGGCAAGGATTTGCCTCACCGTTTTGGCCGTCTGTGAAATCTGTGGCCGGCAGTTGGGTTTTGCCCTTATCGCTTGATCGAATCATTCCCGCGGTGTATTCTGCGGATTCGGAGAGCGGAGGACCGCTGGCGGAGGTGCCGTAGGTGAATCCGATGACCCCTGAAGACTACATGAAACTTGCCATCGCAACCTGCCGGGAGGGTGTGGAGAAGGGACAGGCTCCCTTTGCGGCCGTGATCGTCAAGGACGGCAAGGTGGTTGCCTCCGCTCATAACACGGTCTGGCGGGACAATGATCCTACGGCCCACGGCGAAGTGAACGCCATTCGGGCCGCCTGCAAGGCTCTCGGGACGATCGATCTCGACGGAGCGGACATCTACTCGGTGGGTGAGCCCTGCCCCATGTGCTTTTCGGCCTGCCACTGGGCGAAGCTGGGGAAGGTGTACTATGGAATTACCATCGCCGACGCCCAGGACCTGGGGTTTCAAGAACTGACGATCTCCAATGCCCGAATGAGGGAGGAAGGCGGAAGCCCGCTGGAGATCGTCGGACCGTTTCTTCGGGACGAATGCCTCGAGGTGGCTCGACTCTGGAAGAAACTCCATGGAGACAAGACGTACTAGCCTGGATGATACGGGCTCGGGTCCGCACCATCCAGGCCGAGAAACTGAGAAGCCGAGAAACAGAGACACAGATGCCGGAAAACGGCATTCATAGTAAGGAAGCGCAGCCGACTCTGTTTCGGTCCGTTTCTCTGCTTCTCTATCCAATGCTCTTTGACGGCCGGATCGTGTTCGGTCACTCCATTGACGGGATCTGAACGGATGCAGCATTCACCGCGGGACGTTGGGTGGATTGAGGTGGTTGTCGGAAGTATGTTCTCCGGCAAGACGGAGGAGCTGATCCGTCGCCTTCGGCTGGCCCGCATTGCAAAGCAGAAGGTTCAGGTCTTCAAACCCGCCATCGACTCGCGCTTCAGCAGGGGACAGATCGTCTCTCACGACGACACGGCGCTGGCGAGCCTCTCCGTGGCCAGCTCGCGGGAAATCCTCGAGCGTCTCCATCCGGACACGGATGTGGTGGGGGTCGACGAGGGTCAGTTTTTCGACAGTTGCCTGCCCGAGGTCTGTGAGGCCATGGCAAGCCGAGGTCTCAGAGTGATCGTCGCCGCGCTGGACCAGGACTACACGGGCAATCCCTTCGGGCCCACGCCCATGCTGATGGCCGTGGCCGAGTACGTGACCAAACAGCTGGCCATCTGCACCGTCTGCGGGAATCCCGCCAACCGCTCTCAGCGGATCTCGGGCGGCGCCGATCAGGTGCAGGTGGGCGCCTCCGAAGCGTACGAGGCGCGCTGCCGGAAATGCTTCCGGCCCTTCGTCGTGGAGCAGGGCCGGCTCGAGATTCCATCGGAATAGATCGCTCTCCTATATTGACTGCAGCATTCGGACACGCCAACACTCTTGTACGTACCGGGGTCTATGATGAAGCCCGCTCTCAAGTCTCGAACCCCCGAGGACCTTCGCGGCTGGTTTGAATCGAGGCACCAGCCCCGGTATCGGGTGGATCAGCTGCTGGAATGGACGTACCGCCGGTGGGCGGATTGCTTCGAGACCATGAGCAATCTACCCAAGAACCTGAGACGCGATCTCGACGAGTCCTTCGATCTGAATTCAGTGACGGCCGCCGACGTTCGGGAGGAAACCGACGGCACGAGGAAGACGCTCTATCGCCTGCGGGACGGAGAATCGATCGAGACGGTCTGGATCCCTTCCCCCAAGCGACTGACCGTATGCCTCTCCACCCAGGTCGGCTGCCCCATCGGTTGCCCTTTCTGCGCCAGTGGAGAGGGCGGCTTCATCCGCAACCTGTCGCCCGACGAGATCGTGGACCAGGCCATACACGAATCGGCGCGCGAGGGCCGGGCGCCCTCTCACGTGGTCGTGATGGGAGTGGGGGAGCCGCTCCTCAACTACGAGAATCTCATGGCCGCCCTTTCCGCACTGAACGCCCCCTGGGGAATGGGGATCGGTGCCCGGCGGATCACCAGCTCCACGTGTGGGATTGTCCCGGGCATCCGCCGTCTCTCGAAGGAAGGGAAACAGTGGAACCTCTCGGTTTCACTCCACGCGCCGGACGGCGAAACCCGAGCGAGTCTGGTACCGGCGGAGAACCGGTATCCTCTGGAGGACGTTCTCGAGGCATGCCGGATGTACCGCGACCGGACGGGGCGTCAGGTCACGCTTGAGTATACGCTCCTGAGGGGGGTGAATGATTCTCCCGGACAGGCGGCCCAACTGGCCAGCATTTCCCGGGAGCTCGATGTGAAGGTCAATCTGATCCCCTACAATCCGGTGGATCCGCTTCCCTACCGGCGGCCGGATGAAGGGGCGGTCGAGACGTTCGTCAAGGCGGTGGAGGCCGGCCGGGGAAAAATCACGGTCCGCAGAGAAAAGGGCGGATCCATAGACGCCGCGTGCGGCCAGCTTCGACTCAGGCGGGGATGATGAAGAACGCGTTTCGAATTCTCGCCGCCCTCATCGGGTTGACGGTGATTCTCTCTTCCTGCGGGAAGGAAGAAACGACCGGTCAAGAACCGCCCGTGCCCCCGATCGAAGGGGACCTGGCGGTTTCGCTCACGCTGACGGACCCGTCCGGCGGCCCCCCCACTCCCCGGGATTCGCTCATCTCGGAAGTTTCCGTGGTCAATCGCGGCGATGGAGTCGCACATGAGGTGGTCATCGTCGATTCTCTGATTCCCGGATTTGCCTTCCTCCGGGCGGAGAGCGATCCCGAGGCCCGGATCGCCGTGGATGAAGCCGTTCGGATGGATTCGCTGTCGCTCTCACCGGGGGACTCGGCGGTTCTCAGAGTCTCCATGGAAGTGCCGGAGCGTTTCCCCGATGGGTTCCGTATCTCCTCCCGGGCGCGGGTAACCTACGATCACGACAGCCTGTCGGCCACGCCTCGCGAGCTCGTACTCTCGGACGACCCCCACACGGGGACACCGGAAGACCGGACGGTTGCGACCGTGGAGAACGAAGGCATGGACTTCTTTCTTCTGGCGCCGGGAGTCGTCGGCGTGCAGTTGGCCGGCGAATTCAACGGCTGGGACTGGCAACGGGCCGACTACGCCATGTTTCCGGATGAGGAGCGGAGGACCTGGGGTCTGACGCTCGCGGATGTGAAGGGGGCGGAGCAGTACAAGTTCGTCATCCCGAACGCGTCGGAGGGCGATTGGGTCGGTGATCCGAGAGCCGTCCGCCTGGCCGACGACGGGTATGGCTCCTACAACGCCGTCGCCGGAGTTCCACTGCCCGATCCCGTCGATCCCCTGCCGGGCGGGATCGATCCCACTCGTCTCGTCATCTACGAGCTTCTCACCTACGACTTCAGCGCAACGGGCGACCTGGCGGGGCTCGCGGCCGGTCTTACGGGTGGGATACAGAATCTCGCGGACCTGGGAATCAACGCCGTCGAACTCCTGCCGATGACGGCCGCGTACCGTTCGGGTTTCAACTGGGGGTACAACCCGGGATTCTACTTTGCCGTCGATCCGGACTATGGAACCCCCGAGGAGTTCGCCGGGTTCGTCGAAACCTGCCACGATCACGGCATCGCCGTGATCCTGGACATGGTGTTCAATCATTGCGACGGCGGTGCTCCGCTGGCCCAGCTGGATCGCCTCGGAACCGGAGGCGTGTTCCTCAACCCGGAACAGGATGACGTGTTTGCGATGCCGCAGCTCAACTGGTTCACCACCGAAATGCGGGAGTTCTTTCTCGATTGCGCGCTGTTCTGGATCGAACAATACGGGGTCGACGGCTTCCGGATGGACCTGGTCGACTGGCGGGATTACGAGGGCTACCAGTGGTGGCGGAACCAGATCAAAGCGCTTCATCCCGAGTTCTTCCTGATCGGCGAGGATTTCTCCCTCCCGCCCTGGAACTCCGTGACTGTCTCGGGGATGGACGCCCAGTGGGGCGGGCAGCACACGGACGCATGGGGCGGAGTGGCGAACAACTTCCAGCAGGTCGTGATGGCGATCCTCCAGGAGGACTACTACCAGCCGCGGTGGGGGGTGAATCCCCCGGGTCTGGGTTGTTTCGAGACCGACTGCAATCCCATGTGGGCTCTCGCCAATGTTCTTGAGTGGACGCCCGGATACCCGACTTTCCACAATGAGATCAAGTATATCGTGAGTCACGACGAGCGGAGACTCGTGTATGAGGTGGAGCATTCGGATGAGCTCGAGGCGAGATCTATGGGTGCCCGAAAGGCCAAGCTCGGAGCGGCCACCCTGCTTACGGCCGTGGGCGTTCCGATGATCTACATGGGCGAGGAGATTGGGGAGGATGATCCCGTCGGGCAGGATCCCGCTCCGAACAAGGTCGATTGGGACGAGGGGGATCCGTCCATCCGCTCCTACTATCGGTCGCTGATCGAACTTCGTCTGTCGCACCCGACACTGGCCGGAGGCGGGATTGACTTTCACTGTCCGTCATGGGGAACCGAGAGCGGGACCTGTCAGGTGAACAAGACGATCTGCTACTGGCGGTATCTGGGATCCCCCGCCCAGGCGGACATCGTGGTCGCGTCCAACTACGATCACGCCAGCCACGACTTTGATGTACCGTTTCCCTCTTCAGGAACCTGGTATCTCCTCGACCCCGAGCTGGGGTCGGCAGCCGCCGTCGAGATCGAAAGCGGTGCCTATGCCATGACGCTGACCGCGTCGACTGCGTACATTTTCCTCAAGGACGTGCAGTACCTCCCCTGAGATTCAGAGATGCTCAACGCGGCATGGAGATCCCCCGCCGGGCCCGCGTGTTTGTCCCCACCCTGGAAACCCGAATCCTGCGGACTCGATGTAGAATCATAGGTTGATATGATAGATACTTAGTTTTACGATATATCAATTGACAAGCAGGATCAAATATGTAACAAAAGTGACAAAAAGCAATTAAAGCAATAATCATAGAGAAGACGAGGGCCTATTACCCGATAATAGCCGTTCGAATTCTGTAGAAAGAACGATCGTTTCTCTGAAATTTTCGCTTGACATATTGGTAAGATTTGCGCATATTGACATCTAATTGTGTGAGTAGCAATGTCGTTTGTTTCAACCAATGGAGGTGGTGTATGTTTCTCAGGCCGTTGGGATTTGTGCTTCCTGGGCTGCTTGCAGCTCTACTCTGGACCCCCAATCCTATCCACGCGTCGGTAACCTGGACCCCGATGGGAATCGGAACCCCCTCGGGCCTCCTGGCCGTGGCGATTGACCCGTCGTCCTCGAGCACCATGTATATGTGCAGTGACTTCGGAGGACCGTACAAGACGACCGACGGCGGCGTAAGCTGGGACGCAATCACGAACGGCATCATGTGCGAGGGATGGTATTACCAGAGTGTCTCGGGAGACTTCCTCATCAACCCGGACGACACGGACATCCTGTACAAGGGTGGCTACGACTTGTTCAAGAGCACCGACGGCGGAGACAGCTGGACCGATATCTGGGACTCGGATAGACGGGGGGCTGTGCGGTTGGGAATGGACACAGCCCGTCCCGACACCATCTACATGGGTACGGGTATGGGTGGCCGGGCCTGGAAGGACAGTTTCTTCGTATGGTCCGGCGACGGGGGCGACAACTGGTACAGGCTCCAGGATGGATTACCCACGGGTCTGAGGCCGCTTGGTATCGAGGTGGATCCCGGTACGCATGACGTATTCTTGGGCAGCAACATCGGCGTCTACTACTTGAAGCAAGGAGACACGACGTGGACAAAAAGAAGCGCGGGTCTGCCGGACTCCGCCTCCCTGTACGACTACTTCGATGGCCACTTGGTCGGTTCCTGGCCCCTGGCCCTTAGTTCCAGCGGTCAGAGCCTCACCCTGTATTATTGTGCGGACAGTGTCTACGTGAGCACGGATGCCGGCGCCAACTGGGCGTCAACCGCCTGCACCAGCCTTCCAACAGATTCTACCAACTATCGTCGGATCGAGATTCATCCGGACTATCCGGACACGATCTACGTAATCGGGTGCGACCCTTACACGACATATCTGGACAAGTCGACGGACGGTGGGGCGAACTGGAATGCTCTGTGGCGAGGCCGGCCCTACGACGTCGGCGGCTCGTCGAACGGCGGTGACAAAACACTCTCTTCCATGGCCATTGGCCACAACGATCCGGACGTTCTCCTCGTGGGCCGGTTCAAGAGTACGGATGGTGGATCGAACTGGTCTTGCGTGGGGGGTGACAGCCTCTGCAGCGGAGACTACTGGAAGAGCAAAGGAGTACAGCCCATCCCCGGCTGCGCGGTTGCCGTGAGTCCGACCAACTCGGACAGCGTATATCTTGGGTTCGCGGATGCCGGATTCCAGGACAGCCATGATGGGGGCACCTGTTGCCGGTGGGACACGAACGGGATGGGACTGAAGTGGGGGGGCGAGGACTGTCTGGACATCGCAATCGATCCGGACTCCTCGCACATCATCTATGCTTCGATCTGGCACACGTTTGGAGAGGACGCGAACAAGAAGGGCAAGCTCTTCCAAAGCACCGACTTTGGCCAGACCTGGACCGAGCTCCACAGCGCGGGGGCCCACAGGATTCGGTCCATCGCGCTGGGGGGAGGGACCACCACGACCCGTACGATCTACATCGGGGTCGAGGATGTGGGAGTCAAGAAGAGCACCGATTCAGGCTCGAGCTGGACAAATGTGACGAACAACCTCGGTCAAGGCGGGTTGTCGGGGGCGGACAGCCGGAAAGTCACGAGGGTCATTATCGAACCGGGAGACGACAATCACGTTTTCTGCGCAATCAAGATGGATTACACGGATACGAGTAGTGGCAGAAGCGCTCCGGTCATTGGGGGGGTCTGGGAGACGGCCAACGGAGGAACGTCGTGGAGTCGAACGGATACGACCATCGTTTCGGTCCACGACGTTGCGATGCATCCCGATCGGCACGACACTCTCTGGGCCGCTGCGCAGGATCACGTGCGGTGGACGACCTATCCGAGCTATGCGAGTGTCGACAGCGGTGGAGTCTACATGAGCCCCGATGGCGGGACGACCTGGACCAAGAAATTCGGCAACCGGTACGCGGGGGCTGTCGCAATCAATCCGGATTGCCCGAATCGGGTGTTCGCGGGTCTCGTGGATTTCCGGCCGAAGATCTGGCAGAAAGAGGACACCGTGTATCCGGGCGGAGTGAGCATCGAGTGCGGCATTATCATGAGCACCAACAACGGCAATGCCTGGACGAAGGTCAACACTGGCTTGGACCACGGTTACATTCTCCGGATTGCCCATGATTCGAAGGATCCCCGAAACGTTTACGTAGGTACCAATGGCGGGGGTTTCTTCAAGGCGAGCGACGCTTATGATTTCTGCAACGAGATCCCGGGTGGAGGAGGCATGGCACCGCCCTCGCCTCCTCGGCAGACGCGCGGTGGCATTCCCAAGGTCCACTTCCTCGACCAGAATGTCCCCAACCCGTTTAATCCCGTCACGCAGGTTACATTCGGTCTGCCCAGGGCGGGAGACGTCGACGTCTCCATCTACAACGTGCTGGGGCAGAGGGTGATTCGACTGGCCGAAGGTCGTCACGACCCGGGAGTCTATCGGGTCAACTGGGATGGGACGAATGCAAACGGCCGGATCGTCGCAAGCGGAATCTACTTCTGCCGCATGACGGCCGGAGAGTTCAGGCAAACTCGCCGGCTGGTATTGATGAAATAGAAGCACGTAAGGGAGGACAATAGAGCGGGCGGCCCAAGGGCCGCCCGCTCTCATATGCTCAGTCTTGAATAGTGGTGACCCTTCTTACTTCATCACCGTTTCGATGATCTGCTTCTCAATCTCCGACCTCGACGCGATCGCTGTATTCACCATGTAACACCGGGCGCTCTCGAAGAGCTTGGCGAAGTATCGCTTCTGGAGTTCGATCCGATCGGCCGTCTTCACCAGAAGGTGCGGGTTGAAAAACGGTTGATCGCGGTAGGTGGAGAGCAGCGGCCCGGGGCCCGATGAGGCCTCCACCCGCGCATCTTCCAGGACGCGAATGGCCTCAGGCCCCTCGGTCTTCATGAGCGCGGACGCCAGCGGATCCGTCCTGAGCAGGAACACGTATTTCACGGGCGTCCTCTTGGCGTATTCCCCGGGCCCCCCGACCCAGTAGGGATCCAGCATCGCCCGGGAGTTCCCCGACGCCGAGAAACAGTGGGTGGATCCCCGGTCCAGGCGGCAGCGTTCGAGACGCTCGCAGGACGTGTAGGTGCAGTCCTCCTTCTTGGTGACCACGTTTTCGCATTTGCTCCGGTCCATGAGAGACACCCAGTCGGGGTTGGCCTCTACGACCTTGGTTTTCACGTAGAACTTGCGCTCCGAAATGTCGGCGAAAGCTTCGCCTCCCACGTAGCGAACGAAGAAGTAGTCGTTGGAATGGATTCGAACCCCGTCGTGCCGTGCGAGCGCGGCGAAGAGCCCCTTTCGACCCGTGCCGGGCCCGCCGATGAGGACCACGCCGATCCCTCCGAAGTCGAGGCACGCGCCGTTGATCCCGTGGAGATCGAACAGCCGTTCGCCGACGTCGGTCACCATCCCCAGGGCCAGGGATCGCAGCTGCCCGTAGAAAGCGGAGTTGACCAGAACCCCCGTTCGGGATTCGGAGTTGTAGAACGCGCGAGGCTCGCGGCCCGGAATAGACTTGGCGCCGTAGAGGATTCCGTGAGGTTCCAGGTCGGCCTCCAGCTGAGACGGATACCAGTTCTCCATCCAGAAATCGTTGAGATGGGGACTGTTGGTGCGCAGCTGGATGACCATCCCGCCGATGTTGGCGTTCCACTCGTAGTACCCGTCGTGGCCCATGTGGGCTTCCACCTCGGATACCAGCGCGTTCCTCAGCTCGAGGCTCTGATCGGGTTCGGTTTCGACGTAGCTGCGGACCTTGGTCACCGTGTTGGCCAGCCGGACTTTGGCGATCTTCTTGGCCACCTGGAGCTTGGACATGGCCTCCGAGATGCGGTCCATTGCTTGCTCGATCTTGTCCATAGAGGTTGAGTAGGAGAACCGGATGAAGCGGTCGGACCCGAAAGCATCACCCGGCACCACCGCCACTTTGGCCACCTTCAGGAGGAAGTAGGCCATCCCGTAGGAGTTCCGGATCTGCATCCCCTCGTATTCCTTGTCGTAGTACGCGGAGACGTTCGGGAAGAGGTAGAAAGCGCCCTTCGGTTCCACGCAGGAAACGCCCGGGATGGACCGGACTTTGTGCAGCATGAAATTGCGGCGCTTCTGGAATTCGGCCAGCATTCTCTGGACATCGCTCTGGGGTCCCCGAAACGCTTCCAGCGCGGCCATCTGGGAGACCGAGGAGGCGTTCGACGTGTTGTGACTCTGAATCTTGGACATCGCGGCAATCACATCGCGCGGACCGGCCGCGTAGCCGATCCTCCAACCGGTCATCGAATAGGCCTTTGAGACCCCGTTGATCAGGATCGTTCGCTGTTTCACCCTGGGACCGAGGGAGGCGATGCTCGTGAAGCGGAAGCCGTCGTAAACCAGTTTCTCGTAGATCTCGTCGGCGATGATGAAGATTCCCTCTTCGGCGGCAATCTCGCAGATGTCCTCCAGCTCTTCCCGCGTGTAGGCGGCGCCGGTGGGGTTGGAGGGATTGTTGAGGATCACGGCTTTGGTGTTGAACGTGAGTGCGGCTCGGAACTCCTCCGGCGTCATTCGAAAGCCGTTCTCTTCCTTCGTCGGAACGATGACCGTCTTCCCCTTCGCCAGGGACACCTGGGCCGGGTACGAAACCCAGTACGGGGCCGGAATGATGACCTCTTCGCCTTTGTTGAGGAGCGCCGTGCACAGGTTGTACAGGCAGTTCTTGGCTCCGGGAGAGACGATGATTTCATCCACGTCGTAGTCCAGCCCGTGGTCGTCCCGCAACCGCTTGACAATGGCCCGGCGAAGCTCGGGCACGCCCGTGTTGGCCGTGTACTTGGTGATGTTCTGATCAATCGCGCGCTTCCCCGCGTCCTTGATGTGTTCGGGCGTGGGGAAATCCGGCTCCCCGACGCTCAAGTCGATGACGTCGATTCCCTCGGCCATCATGGAGGCCGCCTTGGCCGAGATCCGGAGCGTCGGCGAGGTTGGGACCCGGCTCACCCGGTCGGCCACCGTGCCGGTGGCCTGGCGAGCGGGCTCGGGGGAAGATGCGGCCGGCACCCCCATGACGGGTCCGGATCCTTCAGATTCCGTTTTGGTCGCCATGTGAATTTCCTCTGGGCGTTACGATTTCGTGTCCTCGGGTGTTTCCGCCTCCGCAGGCTTGGTCACGGTTCTTGGCCATCGCGGGCAGATCCTCCAGGAGTTTCTTGATGTCCACGCCGGTCAGGGATTCCAACACCGCAGGCATCTGAGCCAGGACGTTAGCGACTTCGCCCGTGATCTTCGAGGCGCCGCCGCCGCCGCCGTTGCCGATGAGCGTAATCCGGTCCACCTTGGAGAGGGGCTCGGAGACGGCCCGGGCCAGCTGGGGCAGCACGTCGATGAACATCTGATACACGGCGGCTTCGTTGTACTCGCGCCAGGCCTCGGCCTTTTGCTTCATTCCCGCGGACTGCGCGGCGCCCTTGGCCTTCATGAGCTCCACCTCGGCCGCGCCTTCGACTTTCATGGCCTCCGCGTGAGCTTCGGCTTCGGCCCGAATCTGGTACTTCTGCGCGTCGGCCGCCTTCATGACCGTGGCCTCGAGCTCGTGTTGTTTTCGTTCGATCTCCTTCTTCTCGATCTCGATGGCCTTGCTCTTCTCGATCAAGCGGATTTCGTATTCCCGGGTTTTCAGATCCTGGCTCTGACGCAGTTTCTCCAGGTCGTAGGCCAGGTCGGCCGCCGCTTTCTTCTGATTGATGTTGGCCTGGTATTCCGCTCGTCTGGACTCAAAGTCCCGATGCGCCTCGGCCACTTCCGTATCCGCCTGGAGTTTTGCGACTTCCGCCTCCTTGCGGGCGCCGGCGGATTTGATAACGGCGTCCCGGTCGGTCTCCGCCTGAGCGACGGCCGCGTCCCGCTTGACCTCGGCGATCCGCGGGCGCCCCAGCGCTTCGAGGTATCCTTGAGTGTCGGTCAGGTCCTTGAGGGCGAAGGACACAAGTTGGAGACCCATCCTCTCGAATTCGTCGGCCACCGTTTCGCCGACTTTGTCGGAGAAGAGCTGGCGCTGCTGGTACATCTCCTCAACGGTCATCGAGCCGATGACCGAGCGCATGTGGCCTTCGAGGATCTGGCGGGAGACGTCCTGCATGACGCCGGACCCCTTGCCCAGGAACTGCTCCGCGGCGAGCCGGATGGAGCCCTCGTCGCCCTTGACCTTCACCTGAGCAAGGCCTTCGGTGATCACGGGTACACCCGTGGACGTCAGAACCTCGGGCGTTTTGAAATCGAGGGTGAAAATCTCGAGGGACAGCGTTTGGGCGCTCTCAATGAAAGGCATGACGAACGTACCGCCACCGATTTGCATCCGGTATCCGATTTTCCGCTTGGTCCCGTCGGGGTCCACCACGGTGTGTTTCCGGCCTCCCGAGACAATGAGCACCTCGCTGGGTCCCACGTTCCGATACTGTTTCCACATGGCCAGGGCGAACACGACCACCGCTGCAGCCGCCACGATCACCCAGATCAACCAAGCCGCCATTACCGAGCCTCCTTGGAGTGGGCGAGGACTTCTCCCGCCCGGAATGACTCAACCTCTGTTGAAAGATCCCTTGGGTTCAGAGTCGGAGCAAAAATGGATTTCCGCGAGCGCTCGCGGGCGCCATCGCAGGAAACCCGCACGCCATTCTAGAGAGAGGCGGGGCGGAGTGCAACCGAAATCGGCGAGTTCTGAGATTTGTGACCGCCCTTCTGTAGGCCAATTCCGGGCAAGACAGGCAGGCCATGGGGCCAGGAAAGGCGACCGGGCGCACGGTGACTGGGCGACAACCACTTGCCTCTCACTCAGGACTCTGAACTGAGGAGCCGGAACCGCCCCTTTTCCGAATCCGGTTGCTTCCACCTACGCTCTCGATTAGAATCGGGCGGATCGAGGGTGGACGGCGGCACGGCACATTTGCCAAAGGAGCAAAGAGAAACCGTTATGAGTACAGACGTCTATGATCTGGAAGCGTACCGCAGGTTCAACGAGAACCTGCAGCCCCTGCTCGACGGGCCGAACATCGAACACGCCAAACTCAAGGACCTGCGGGAGCGCGCGCTCCAGACGGCTACCCGGACGAAGTTCGGATCGTACGGCTGGCGCTCTGCGGTTTCGAGTCGTGTGGCGCCGAGGACCGTCTATCTGGGAAGTGAATCGGTGCGGCTACCCAGACTCACGGACCTCCAGAGGAGCATCATCGAGAAGGCCCCCGACGAGCTGCACAACGTTCTGCACATGATGCGGACGCTCCCGTTCGTCCACCTTCGCCGGCAGATGGGCGACAACCCGGAATATAATCCCGTCTGCAACCTCTACATCTCCCTTGCCGACCTCAAGAACATTCGTCTCGCCTACATGTGGGGCTTCACGATGCGAAAGCCCGACAAGAAACCGGGCCCGGAATTCACGCTGATCCACATTCCCGACGAACATCACATTCGCCAGCAAGTCCTGACCCTTCCCGAGTACAACCTGAACATCGTATTGGGTTCGGATTACATGGGCGAGGACAAGAAGGGTTTCCTCCGGCAGGCCATGTACTCGGCGGATCAGAAGGGAATGCTCGGTCTCCATGCCGGCACCAAGATCGTCACGGCGCGCGACGCGCGTGATGGGAAGCTCAAGCGCTATGGGGTCTTCATCTTCGGGCTCTCGGCCACCGGCAAGTCCACGTGGTCCTGCCACCAGCTGGGACTCGATTTCAAGGACGGCGAGAAGACCGAGGTGGCGCAGGACGACATCGTGTTCCTCAAGCGAGACGGCTCGGCCTTCGGGAGCGAGACGGGATTCTTCGTCAAGACCGACGTCGATCCCAAACTCCAGGAGGCCATGTACGAAGCGCTGGTCCACAAGTCGGCGCTGATGGAAAACGTGATGATCGACGCCGACGGCAACCCGGACTTCCTGGACGAGACGCTCTGCGCCAACGGCAGAGCCGTCATTCAGAAAGACGAGCTCAAGGTCCACCGGGGCCGCCGAATGATGGGGATCAGTTCCAAGACGCTGGACCTGCCGTCCTTGGAGGAGCTGGACGGGCTGATGTTCGCTTTCATCACCCGGCGAAACACGATCATGCCGTTCGCCCAGCAGCTGACTCCCGAACAAGCGGTCCTCGCGTACCTCTGGGGGGAGTCGTCCCACAGCTACGCGTCCCAACCGGCAAAGGCGGGCGAGTCGGTGCGGATCGTCGGCACCGACCCGTTCATCGTCGGATCCCGGGCGAAGAAGACCAACCAGTTTCACGACATCGTGATGGATCTGGTCGAACGCTATCCCGGGAAGGTTCACTTTCTGCAGTACAACACGGGCGGAATGGGCGAGATCATCGAGAACTATATCGAGGACGGCCAGAAGAAGAAGCGCCAGATCCGCAAGGTCAACCGGGTGCCCATCGATCTCATGGCCGCCGTTCAGCGCGGCGATGTTCGCGGCACGAACCGCTACGAGCGGGGGCGGTTGGGAACGAAGGAGATCGTGGGCGTCGAGGGTTTCGATCTCAGATCGTACGATGCCGGCGGATTCTACTCCGAGGATCAGATTCAGGAGTACCTTCGGGATATTGTCGCCGGTCGCCGGATATTCACGGAAGAGGTTGCCGCGGAGGGGCTGAAACAGGAGATCCTCGACGCGGCAGAGCGCTCGTTCCAGATTGTCAAGGACGACCGCAAGCTCGCGGAGGCCGGACAGCACCAGCGGGAAGAATCCGAGGAATGGGTCGAGCCCGTCCACTGGGAACCCAAGGCCAGACTGCCGAGGGGACGCGGCTGGCGATCGAGGTAACAGTAAGGGAGCAGATTGAAGAGACCGGCATTCTCAGGAATGACCGTCTCTGATCGACTGCGGTCTGTAGCTCGAGTTGCTCGAGGGATTCACCGTGAGGGAGGACATTGAGCAGACCGTCCGCGAGTACGCCGGCGAGGAAGAGTTTCTCCTCGGGTTCTCGGATCTCTACGGGATCGTCGAGAAGGGATTCTCCGGGCTGATCTACGGCATCACGGTCGGGCTCAAACTGGACGACCGGATTGTAGACGCGGTGATCGATGGACCCACGGAAGAGTACGTGGCGCACTACGGCGAGATCAACCGGCGGTTGGATGAGATCACGTCCGAGATTGCAGACCTTCTGAGATCCGCAGGCGCCAGGGCCCAGGCCGTTCCGGCCACCCTTTACGAGGATCCCCCGAATCCCGAGGACCCCTACTACACGAATCTATCGGCTTCGTTTCCTCACAAGACGGCGGCCACCCGGGCGGGCCTGGGATGGATCGGGAAAACGGCGCTCTTTGTTTCCGACCGCTTCGGCCCAAGGGTGCGGCTCGCCACCGTACTCACGGACCAGCCCCTGGAAACCGGCACCCCCTGTGAGATGAGCCTCTGCGGCGACTGTATGTGCTGCGTGGAGGAATGCCCGGCGGAGGCTGCCGATGGAATGGAGTGGTTTCCGGGGCTCGAGCGGGAAGCTTTCTTCGACGCCTTCCGCTGCCGGAAGAAATGTATCGAGCTGACCCGAGAGACCATGGGAAAGTCGGACCTGGCCGTGTGCGGAATCTGCATGGCGGTGTGCCCTGTCGGCGTCGAGTACAGAACGCCGGCATCCGAAGACGAGTGGGTCTAACGCTGCCGGAGACGGCTATGCCGCTCCGACAGCAAGACAATAGAAGAATAGACAATCGACAGTAGATCTCGGACAGGGGCATTGGAGGGAACAACACCGATTGTCCTTCGGGCGCGGCGTCTATGACATCCGTAGTTCGCGGATTCTGTCGCCATGTCGTCCCGTCGCCTTGTCGCTTCGTAGCGGAGGGTCGGATGGATCCGGAAACCGTCGGCAGAGATTTCCAGGAAGGGACGAAATACAAGCATTCGCGGACGCAGAGTGACATGGTTCGCGGTGTGGCGATGCCGAATCCCCGGAAACCTGTGCCTCGAGGAACCGAAGTCCTGGCGCTGCCGGATGTCGATCGCGGCGGGGAAGAGCCGGTTTCGTTTCTTCGCCTTCTGGAGTCGCGCCGCTCGCGACGCACGTTCTCGACGGATCCCATTCGCCCCGAGGATCTTTCGCTTCTCCTCTGGGCGACCCAGGGGATTCTGAGCACAGTCGACGGGCACTCCCTTCGAACATCGCCCTCGGCCGGCGCGCGCCATCCGTTGGAGACTTACCTCGGTGTCAATCACGCGCAGGACCTGGAGCCCGGGCTCTATCGGTATCTTCCGTTCGAGCATGCGCTGGCTCGACTGACCGAAGACTCGGGTTTCGGCGGGAAACTGGCCGCCGCCTGCCTGGGTCAGAGCTTCCTGGAGGGGTGTGGAGTCGTGTTCGGGTGGACGACCGTGTTCGAGAGAAGCCGGTGGAAGTACCAGCAACGAGGGTACCGCTATATCTATCTGGATGCGGGGCATGTCTGTCAGAACCTCTATCTCGCGTCGGAATTCCTTGGATTGGGATGCTGTGCTGTGGGAGCCTTCGACGACGATGCGGTCAACGATCTTCTGGGAATCGACGGTGTCGAGGAGTTCGTACTGTACCTTGCTGCAGTGGGAAAAAGGGCGATAAGGTGACAAGGCCTAAGACCAGTCATCTCCGACAGGAACCCTCTCCCGCTGGGAGAGGGAACGTTTCCGGCACCTCAGGTGGCGGAAACCAGGGTGAGGGTCCTGCAGGACTGATCTGGACCGTCATCTTCCTCGCCAGTCTCTTCCTCCTCACCGGGTGCGGCGATGATTCTTCGCCGGTCGACGTCGGGGACCCACTCATCGACCGCCTTCTTCCCGTCTGTGCGGAAACGTTGGACGTACATTGCTGGTGCCTGTTCGAAGACTCTCTCGACGTCCGCATGGTCGGCATCGGGGGGGTGTCGTCGTGCTATCACCTGGAAAGCATGGGCGTTTCTCTTGACGATCGCGCCTATACGCTTCAGCCCGTTGCACGGCATCTGCAGCGGGTCGGGGATGAATGCCGCACCATGACGGTGGAGTTTGAGACGACCCTGGTGTTTCAGCTTCCGGACACGGGTGAGTGGTGGTTCAAGGCGCCGGCCTGCGAGGGGGACTCTCTCGTGGTGTCGACCCGCGTGCTCATGGAGGGCGTGATTCCCGCCTCGCTGGATTTCCTGGGAGTTCCGGGTTGGTGCCGGATGGAAGACGGGATCGACGTGCGACTGGTGGGCAACGCGGGTGCGTTTGAGCGCTTCGAGGTCGATCGGGTGGAAGTCGAGGAATCCGAACCGCGCTACACGCTCAGGCCGTTCGTTCGACTGCTCTACCCCGGGATTGCCGTTCGAAAGATGGACGCGGTGCCCTTCGATACGACGGTGGTCCTTCACCCGCCCGCCACCGGTCCCTGGTGGATCACCGTCGAGGCCGCCAACGGGACGTTCCGAGATTCGACAAAGGTCAAGTAGCGGACCTTGAGAATCCAGTTAGACACTATTGACTCGGTCCGGGCTTGCTGTTTTCCGCGTGCGGGATCGTCACTCGCTCGGGGATCCCTTCCTTGTCTATGCTGCGCTCAACGACGAGAGGGTTCACTTCGAAGAAATCAGAAATCTCATTTGACAAGAATGCCCACACGTCGGAAGGGATTTCCCCCATTTCTCTGAACATCTCGGTGTACTTGGCCACTGTGTCACGACAAACCCGTTCAAGCGCGTCACCCGGTACGAGCACAAGCCCGGCGAACCAGTTGGCGTGCGTTTCCATCCAACCGATATCGTCGGCGCGGATCGACATTCTCCATGCGATGTATTCCTCCAGACTTGCATAGGGCACTTGCTCGAGGAAGTTGTCGTGGAGGAAATAATGACCCAGTTCGTGAGCGAGAGTGAACCGGTATTTCTGAGGGAATTGGTCTGCTTGGTACTCGTCGACCCATATCTCGCTTCGGTCGCGAAGCAGAAAACCACTTAGCTGCCAGTCACGCCAGAGGTTGGGGAAAGGTACGATGTTCAGCCCCATCTTGACATCAGCAATTCGCTCAATATCGATCGGCAAATCCCCGTCGGGATTGAACTCGCCCAGGAACTTTCGGGCCCGGCACCTCACGTCCTCGTAGGTCAGGTAGGGAAGTCGAGTGGTCAACGAAGCTCCTTGCGAATCGTCTCGATGAGACCTCGGAGGGCCTCCTCGTCGGTCTTGCTCCCGCGCACGAGACGGAACACGACTGGGAGCGCTCTCACTACTTCTTCGTCAGAGGCGATGTCAGCCGGCAGGCTGCCGGAGCAGGCCGCCGCGAGGTCGAAGAACATCAACCAGTCGTCGGTCCCTTCTGTGATACCCAAGGCGGCTGCGTACTTCCGCCTGATCTCGTCGGATTGCGGGGGCGGCAGCAGACCTCGCTCGAGTTTGCTGATGTTGCCTGCGTTGAGGCCGTGATTGCGGCAAAACTCTCTCAACGTCAGTCCCGCTTCCATCCGCTTTGACTTGAAGAACTTCCCGAACTCAGGATTCGCTGTCATTGTCGTACCTCCCCATCTGTTGTACAGTATATACAACACATAGGTTTCTGTCAAGGGAGTCCGCTTTGCCGCCGGGCCCATAGGCTTTGTAACTAATTGAACAAGAGCGCATTGTGCAGTTCCATCTAGATCGGATAGGTGCCGTTAGTCTTCCGGTGCTGTGACACCAGGACACGGATCTCACAGCAAGACCGCCCCTGTAGCCGGACACCGTGCACCTGGGATCGACACAACTCTTGCGGGAGTCTGCCACCTGAATTCCCTTGACCCGCGCTGCAAGGGCGAAGAAAGTTCTAGAGATGAAATCACCAGATGAGATCCCAGCCAAGAAATCGCGTCGCCGAGCGGCAGATGGAGAAGTCGATCCGCAGACTATCCTCCCGAGTGGAGAGGGGAATGGACAGAACGACAGCGGCGGAACTGCAGCCGAGGCGAGAGTCTCGCGTAACTGGTCCCGCAGGCGGCTCTTGCAGTGCTTCGGCATTGGCCTGACTATCATCACAATTCCGCTGGCCTACATCCTGTCTAGACAGACTACTGAGGAGATCCGTGCGTCCGAAGGGCGAATCCTCGGTAAGCTAGCCGAGTACTATGACGGTCTCCCGACGACTCAGAATGATTCGTTACGTGTTCTGTTCCAGACGGGCATGATTGCCATAGAGTTTGAGGACCCCGCCAAAGCCGAGGAAATGCTGACTGCGGCTCTACATCTTGACGACATCACGCAGAGGAATCGATTGGCACTGTTGATGGTGCTGGGGAATTTGCGTGGATCCGTAGGGGATACAGAAGGTGGCAGCCTTCGGTGGCGCGAGGCTCTTGGGCTTTCTAGGGCAACCGGCGATCTCATTGGCGAGGCCACCGCTCTCAACAACATCGGCATTGCACACTGGACATGCGGAAATCTCGACACGGCTTTTCATTGCTGTGACGAATCGAGAGCAATTTACCGACGGGCTGGAGATAGACTGGGGGAGGCCAAGGCAATCACAAACATCGCAGCCATATTTCATGTCCGCGGCGACATGGAGGAATCTCTCTCCGCCTACCACGAAGCACTTGTTATCGTTGAGGAGGAGGGAAAGCGGGAAGAACAGTCGACTATCCTCGGCAATATCGCCATCGTCTATAGTGAGCAGGGTTACCAGGACAAGGCTATCGATCTGTACACCGAGGCGTTGGCGATAGCAAAGGAGACAGGAAACCGCGAGGAAGAATCCCGGCACCTTGGAAACATTGGCGCTGCGTATCATGAGCAGGATGCATTGCGCCAAGCGATGGATTACTACTTGGAGGCACTGTCCATCCAACAAGAGATCGGATTCGCTCGGGGTCAGGTTAGCACCCTCAACAATATTGGCGCGATTCTGCGAGAGCGCCGAGAGTATGAAGATGCGAGCGCAGCGCACGAACAGGCCATCACGATTAGCGGAGAGAATGGCTACCGTTTGGGCGAGGGCATAGGCTACTTCAACAAGGGATCTGTCTCTTGGGACCAAGGGAAGCGAAAGGAATCATCACAGTACATGCGGCGCGCTCGCGACATATTCAGAGAGATTCACGCCGCTCGAGAGCTGGAGGTTACCGAGCGGGCCCTGCGTCTGCTATGGCTAAGCCAGCACTGGGTACACATTGCTTTTCTGCTCATTGGTCTAGCCGTCGCATCTTGCTCCTGTCTTGGCATACGACGGATGGCTCGGCGATGGAGTACGGGTTGAATCGTCTGCCCCCTAGCCTCCCATCCTTCGCCAGGCTCGGGAGGGTTGCAGGAGGAACAGCGGTCAGCGCGCAATCTCGCCGTCTCGCCCTCTGGAACTCACGCTCTCTCTACCGGCGCCTTGGGAGCCACCCGCTTCACGGCCCGGATGCCCTCATCCCGCCGCCGCTTCGTCGTGTAGCGCTCGCTGACGCCGATCACACGGCCGTTGGCGGCGGTGAGGGCGAAGTAATACTGGGCGTCCCTGGCCATGGCGCGCCAGTAGCGCTCGTCCTTGGCGGCGTTGGCGCGAACGGACTCAATGCCGCGGCGGCAGCCTGATGCCGAGGCGTACATCTCACTGGCAAGAATCACTTCTCCGTTCCTGGCCTCGAGCCGGAAGAAATACTGCCCGCCCCGGTTCCTGCTGATCACAAACTTCGGATGCTTCATGTCGCTGTCCCCTTGTCGTGGTTCCAGCCCGGGCCTTGCGCCGCAGCAAAGGTCCGGCGTCTCTTGGCCGAGAACGTGAATGGGGGATTCGAATCGTCGAGGTAGGTGGTAACCTGCGGCGTTGAAGAACCTCACGCTACGGCCTGCGATCCGGCGGACCTTCACCGCGGCCGGCCCGACGGCTGAGTGTTCCGGCTCTCGGTTCTCAGCAGTGGTCGCGGTGTCGCCCTGTCACCGGGTCGCGCCCTCGCCTGTTTTCTCGCCCCACGGTCCCGGCATGCCCATCTCCTTGAAATAGAGCGGCCGAAGGCCCGCATCCACGAGCCGCCGGACGCTGCGTCGGTACTCCGGATCGTCGGCTCGAACGTTCCACCGGTCGATTCCCCCGTCGGCTCCTCCGGAATCGAGAACCGCCTTCATCACCTCCAGGTACGCGCGCAGCTGCTCCCGAATGATCGCCGCCTCGGCCTCGGGCAGGCCGCTGTCGTCGTAGTACCGCCAGATCTCGTCAATGCCCTCGAACAGCCGCGGATCGGTCGGGAAGGAAATCGGGACACAGGTCACGTATTCCATGTAGGGGCGATTGTCGGTTACCGCATCCAGACCGGCGCGTATTCTCTCCAGGCCGCGCTCGCCCGCCACGAAAGTCCCCAGCAGTTCCGTCAGCGTTCCCAACCCGATGTCCGTCATCTCCCGCCGGACCTCCTCCCGGGCTTCCATTGCCCCGGCCAGCTGGGCCGCATCGAATGGGAAGGGTGACGCAGAGCCGACCAAGATGAGGTTGTCTCTCCAGCCGGAGACCAGAACCGTGTGCGGAAACACGTCGGTGAAGGCCTTGATCGTCCTTCGGATAGTGAGGGGATCCAGCTGATGGATGGGCAGCCACTGGGAGCAGAACCCGGCGGGGTTCAGGCGTTGGCGGACGCGTTCATAGTATTCCCGCGTGTAGAGACTCACGACCCGTGCCAACGAGATGGGCGGCGGCTCGGAGGTAATGAGGTCGTACATCACGTCGGTCGTGAGTAGATGATGCCGGCCGTCGTTGACGAAAGCCCGAACCTTTGGATGCTCGATCACGCCGTGGTTGAAGGCCTCGAAGTACCGGCTGAGCGACAGGATCTCTTCCGAAACGTCTACCACGTCGATCCGTTTTACGGACGGGTGGAGGGACGCCGCCCGCACCGTGTTCCCGACGCCGTAACAAATCACACACACTTTCTCGGGTTCGGCCTGGAGCAAGAGCGGCAGGTGGGCCGCGATCTTCATGTAGCGGCGGGCGGAGAAAGTGGTCTGGGTCATCGAGTACCCGTTTGTATAGAGTCCCCGATAGCCGCCCGGGCTCTCCACGATCATGATGGATTCATTCTCTCCCTCGTGGCGATAGAGCACCCTGAGGACCTCTCGGTCCATTCGGAACGATCCGTCCATCACGTGGTGGGCGGGAAGGCGAGTCCACAGTCCCGCCGTCACCAGGACGAGGATGGATACCGCCGGCACGATGCGCCTCGATCCCAGTATCCAGAGCAGCGTCAGGCCGGAGGCCGAGAGGAGAAGGGCCAGAAGGAGCGTGCTTCCCTGTGAACCCAGGAGAGCCAGCAACACGAAACCCTGGATCAGGGATCCGGCGGTGGCTCCCGCCGTGTTGGACGCGTACAGGATACCCACACCCCGGCCGATGCTCTTGAGCCTCCGGTGGAAGAACATGTTCACGAGAGGGAAGGAGATGCCCATCAGAATCGCAGGAACCAGAATCAACAGGAGCGACGTCAGGAAATTGGCGACGTAGCCCGTGCCGAAATGGTCCAGCGTCACCGGATACAGAGCGTTATAGAGAGACCCGCGAACATCGACCTGCTGAAGCGCGCCGAGGAACAGCAGACCTCCCAGCGCCGCAAAGGCGAGGAGGATCTGGCTCACGGCGAACATGAAGAGGGGGCGCTCCTTCAACGATCGCAGGCTGGCGGCCAGCCACGCGCCGGCGACGATGCCGAGAAGAACCACCGTCAGCACTACGCTCAGCGCCCCCCGGAAATCGAGCAGGTAGGATCCGATCACGCGAAACCAGATCACCTCCAGCGCCATTCCGCAGAAACCCGAAACGGCGAAGGCCGCGGCCGTGCCGACGACCAGGCGATCCGTTCGGGGCTCGCGCATGTGCGAAACAGGTGCTTCTTCTTCGGGTATCTCTTCGGCCGGATCACGGCGGTGAAAGAACAAGAACGTGAGGCCGCCGATTCCCACGAGCACGTTGATCCCGGCCGCCAGAGCGCCGCTGGCGAGCACGCCCATGGACCGGATCAGAATGAAATCGGTTGCGAAACAGCCCAACGCCGCCCCGGCGGTGTTCAGCGCGTAGAGGAGTCCGATTCGGCTTCCGGCCGTATGAATGGACCGAGACACATACTTGCCGAGGAGCGCGAGGGTCCCGCCCATCAGAAACGCGGGCGGAAGCAGGAACCCGACGGAGACGAGAACTCTCAGGAGTGTCGTGGATGCCGCCAGGTGGTAGAAGGGGGACGGCGTGGGCTCGTACTCCGAGATCAGGACCGAAAGACCCTCAAGTTTCGGAATGCCCAGAACCAACAGCACACCCAGAACGCCGATCAGGACCTCGAAGACGGCGTACCATCCAAGAAGCCACCGGACGTCCCGGATCTTGGCGTCAGCAATTCGGCCCACGATGAGACCCCCGGCGCCGAGGCCCAGCATGAATACGGCGGCGGTGGTGGACGCGGCGTGGATGGTGTTTCCGAAGACATTGCCCAGTTGGCGCATCCAGATGACTTCATAGATCAGTCCGCTGATCCCGGACGCGAAGAACAGCAGGTAGGCGAGTCGGTGCGGGTACTTGGACAAGGATGACCCCGTGACGCGAGTGACGGCGATGGGTTGTCAAGCCGACCGATTATACTCGATTCCCGGAACCCCTACAAGGGGTGCGGTGGAAGACGATATGAGTTGCGCGCGATCGCCGGGTCCTGTAGCATCTAGGACCGCGACGGGAACCTACGATTACGGCCGAGGGTGGAACAACGGGCGGTCCGGAAACCTTCCGGGAGCCCGCCGTGTCCGGCGAGGGAGTGGCCGGACATGTTCTTGCGAAGCGCACTCCAGGGGTTGATGAACTATGAAGAAAGTCTGGGTTCCGATTCTGGTGGTGATTGTGGTGGTTGCCGTGATCGGCCTCCGCATGAGGCGTTCCGGAAGCGCGGAAGGACCGGCGGATTTTGCCACGGTGCAGGTAGAGAGAGGACCGATCGAGGTCCTGGTTTCGGCGTCCGGTGTTCTCGAACCTATCTACCAGGTGGACGTCAAATCCAAGGCCAGTGGGCTGATCGAGCGGATGCCTGTGGAGGAAGGGGATCGGGTGAGGGAAGGGGACCTTCTGGCGGACCTGGACCGAACGGAAGTCCAGACCCAGTATGACCAGGCCGCGGCAAACCTGGCCAGCGCCCGGGCCAATCTGAGATACCTCCAGACCCAGCTGAAGCGCCAGACGGAGCTCTACGACCAACATCTCATCTCCGATCTCGAAATGGACGAGACCAACCTCAATCTCGTTCAAGCGGAATCACAGAAGGTGGGGGCCGAGGCCGCTCTCACCTCGGCCAAGCAGAGATTGGATGACACGGTTGTGCGATCCCCGATCAACGGCGTGGTCCTCCTGAAATCCGTGGAGGCGGGACAGATTATCTCGTCCGGAATCAACTCCGTTTCAGGCGGGACGACCATTGCCGTTGTGGCGGACATGTCACAGATGCTGGTCAAGACCAGTGTGGACGAGGTGGACATCGGGAACGTGGAGGTGGGGCAGCAGGCCTCGGTGATTCCGGACGCGTTTCCCGACTGGGTAAGCACGGGCCAGGTGATCCGCATCGCACCCCAGGGCCTGGTGGAACAGAACGTGACGACATTCCAAGTGACGGTCCGGATTCCCAATCCCGATCTCAAACTGAAATCCGGAATGAACTGCTCGGTGGACCTGAGTGTGGCGGAGCGGGAGGATGCGCTACTGCTTCCCCTGGAAGCCGTCGGGACCTCCACGATGATTCCGAGATGGCAGGCGCTCATTCCCGATCTCCAGGTGCCCGGGCCGCCCGGTGGCGGAAAGAAGCCTCTCCCCAATGGGGGATCGCCGCGAGGTTCGGCCGGCCGACAACTGGTGATCGTGATGGACGAGGGCCGGCCCTCGGTTCGCCCGGTGAAGGTGGGATTGAACGACCTGGAGTGTGTGGAGATCGTCGAGGGGTTGGCCGAGGGAGACGAGGTCATCCTGGCGTCGCACTCCCGGGCCCTGGAAGCCCGGGCCGCATTCCAGGATCGCATGAGGGCCCGCTCCATGGGAGGTTTCCGGCGATCCAATTAGCGACCTGGCAACCGGGCGACAAGGCGAGGGGCCGACAAACCCCAGGCCGGTCTTGAGCCAAGGAATCACGGTGAGAGCCGAAGGGCTTTCGTCGCGAAGCACACGAAGATCACGAAGGATACTCAGGGGAGTGTGTTTTCGGGGCAACGCGGGCGTTGCCCCGAAATAGGAATCTGCGTAATCTGCGGAAGGCTCTTCTCGGGGACGTGCCATGAAGTGGCTTGAGTACATCCTGATTGCCCTGCAGGCGGTGCGGGATCACAAACTCCGCTCCGGGCTGACGGCGCTGGGAATCATCATCGGCGTCAGCGCGGTCATCACGATGATCTCCCTCGGGCAGGGAGCGAGCAAGGCCGTGAGCGAGAGCCTCCAATCCCTGGGTTCCAACCTTCTTGCCGTGCGCCCCGGCAGCATGGCGTTTCGCCACGTGCAGATGGGGGAGGGCGCCAGGCAGACCCTCAAGGTGGATGACGCCGTCGCGATCCTGGAGTCACCCTATGTTCTCGAATCCGTTCCCGAGTTCTCAGGAGGCGGGCAGTTGAAGGCCGGAAACGCCAACTGGTCCACGCGGATCATCGGGACCACTCCCGAATTGGCCGCCGTCCGGAATCTCGAAGTGTCCGACGGCCGGTTTTTCAGTCGCAGAGAGGATCTGTCGACGGCGCGCGTGTGCATCCTGGGGAAGACGGTGTACGACAATCTTTTCAGTACGGGCGGTAGGGCGGTCGACACATTTGTCCGCGTCCGAAATGTGAACTTCCGGGTTGTGGGTATCCTCAAGGAGAAGGGGTACGCGGGCTGGTGGAACCAGGATGATGTCGTCTATATCCCGCTCACGACCGCTCAGCGCCGACTTTTCGGAGCAGACCACGTGACGTCGATCAGTGTCCAGGTCCGGGACGCGGATCTGATCGACGACGCCATCCTCGACATCGAGCGCATTCTCCGAAAGAGGCACCAGCTGCGGCCCGATCAGGACAACGACTTCTACGTGCGGAGCTACGCGGACATTGCCCGGACGTTCCAGGAAGCAACGCAGACCTTCTCCTACCTGTTGATGTCTATCGCCCTGGTTTCCCTGGTGGTCGGTGGAATCGGCATCATGAACATCATGCTGGTGTCGGTGACGGAAAGGACCCGCGAGATCGGGCTCCGGAAAGCCATCGGCGCACGTGCGCGCGACATCCGCTGGCAGTTCCTGACCGAGGCGGTAAGCCTGTGCCTCCTTGGGGGTCTGCTGGGTGTCGCCGTGGGGATCGGGATTTCCCAGGTGCTGACGCGGGCCGCTCAGTGGAATCTCGAAGTGACGTGGGTTTCCATCGCCGTGAGCTTCGGGTTTTCCTTCTTCGTGGGGGTTGTGTTCGGATATCTTCCCGCGCAACGGGCCGCCCGGCTCAGGCCGATCGAGGCTTTGCGGCACGAATGAGGCGGGCCGCCCGGCTCAGGCCGATCGAGGCTTTGCGGCACGAGTGAGGCGGGCCGCCCGGCTCAGGCCGATCGAGGCTTTGCGGCACGAGGGGAAGGGCCGGCCGCGTCCTTTCCGGTTGCCCAATTCGTTCTATCGCTCCATTGCGCTGCCCGGATCATGCATGTCCCCCGTTCCGGCGTTCGTGCACCATCCACGCTAGAGCTTGTAACCGATTCTCCGCAAGAATTCCTTTCTCGCCCGAATGTCGTCTTCGTCCTCAACGCCCTTCGTCTTGAAGCCGTCGATGACGCCGAGAATCCCGCGGCCCTGCTCGGTCTCGGCGATGATGACCTGCGTTGGATTGGCCGTGGCGCAGAAGATGCGGCAGACCTCGGGGACCTGACTCACGGTTCTCAGCACATTGATGGGGAACGCGCCGTCGAGGAACAGGATGAACATGTGGCCGGCCGCGATCTCTTGAGCATTCCTCTTGGCCAGCTCGATCAACGTCTCATCCGTTCCGGTGAAACGCACGAGGCAGGGACCCGACGACTCGCAGAATGCCAAGCCGAACCGGATGCCCGGGACGGTGCCCACCAGCGCCTCGTGAACGTCCTCGACGGTCTTGATGAAATGGGATTGACCCAGGATGAAGTTCATCTCCTCGGGCTTGTCGATCTTCACGGTCGTAAGGTCCATGGATCCTACCTCCTGAGACGCTTTGGGGCCGCAGCCAGCATACGGACAGCCGCGGCGTCCTGTCAATGGAATCCGGCCCCGGAGAGCGTGAGGGAATCCCAACTTGACACTCCCCCGACCGTTTGCTAGCGTGCGTTTATTCCAACCTGGAATCCATACTGCGCTTTCCCGCGGGAGGATCCGCGGGTTTCTCTCAGACTGCCAAGGAGGCTCGGGAATGTTGGGGAGAGTCGGAGGTGTGTTGGTTGTGGGCGGGATGCTGCTGCTCGCCGGGCTGAGCTGTCTCGACGAGTCTCCGACTCGATCCGAGCCCTCCCCCGTGTTCTTCTCGCTCAGCCCGGGGGCCCAATGGACCTACGAGTATGTGATCGACGACAGCACTCGCGATTGGATGATTCGGGTGCGGGACGAGCGGGTCGTGGTCATGGGCGACACCTTCTGGGCCCTCGACTACTACAGCGACGGTGCCCTGACGCTCACCGACTACTTCGCGCAGGAGAGCGGGAGGCTCTACCTGGCCGGAGAGCGGTCGGTGGCCTGGGAAGATACGTTTGTCATGGTGTTGTCTCCTCCGCTGCTCTATACGCCCGCAAGTGGGGAACCGGGCGAAACGTGGTCTTCGGTCGGAGCGGTCACGAATCTCAAGATTACCCCCGCAACACCGGCCCCGGAGACCCTTGTGACCGAGGGCCACTTTGCTTTCACGGGACGGGTACTGGGAGAAGAGAGGGTGACCGTTCCGGCCTCGGAGGAGCCTCTCGATGCCCTCTGGATCGAGTATTATGGTGAAACGGACCCATGGTCGCCGCCCGAGATCCACAGCTATTTCTGGTATGCAGAGGATATCGGACCCGTTCAGACCGTTGATCTGATCTTTGGCGGTAGAACCGTCAATCGCCTGTCCGAATACGTGCAGGGAAAGTAGCCTCCCGTGACGATGCGGCCCGTTGGAATCCTCTTTCTGATTCACCTCATTGCGCCGATAGCGGCTCACGCCGTTCCCTACAACACGCCGACGATCGACGGCACGCTTGCCGTGTCCGATGCCGACTGGGACGCCGACGACCGGCAGGCAACCAACGCGGATGTGCCCGAATCTCCGGTGGGCGATCTCGAGGCGATCTGGCTGACGTGGGATGCCGACTCCCTCTACATCGGAATCGATGGGCTGGCGCTGGGGGGAGCGTCTGCCGGGCGCCTGGCTTTCGTTGTCGACGCCGACCTGGGGGCATCCACGGGCCGCGTGGACCTGGGAGACAAGTATCGTCTCGGCGGAGCCTCGATGGAGTGGTTGATTGCCGCACCGGGCTTCGGCGCGGATTTCGTCGGCATGATCCGGGGGGATCAGACCTCGGTGGCGCTGTCGAAGACGCCGGGCGATGCCAACGCCTCGACGGTTCCCTCGTCGGACTATCGACAGGCGACCTCTTCGGCCGTGACCGGAGACTCCCTCCAAATCGTGGAGCTGGCTCTTCCCTGGGCGCTCGTCTATCCGGACCACTCGGGCGGGGTTCTGCCGGGAGCGGAAATCGGACTGACGGCGGCTCTCCTCATCAATGAGGCCCGTCCGCCCCAGAAGCTGACCAACGATATCCTCCCGTCCGAGAGTGAGCAGGGGGCGGGATTTTTCTACGACTCGACGGCCGACACGCTCCGAACGGACACGGAGATTCAGATTGTCGTCGACGCCAACGCCGACGGGGTGCCCGATACCGAGAAGGGGGAGGGTTCCATCACCGGAACGATTGCCTTCGACGATATCGGGGGCGCGCCGTTCCCGGAAGTTGAAGTGACCGCGTACGAGCTGCCCGACGGAGTGGCGCCGTTTCGGCTTTCCCACTCGGACACATCCGACGCGTCCTACGAGCTTGCCGAGCTCGCCGAGGGGAATTCGTACCGCCTGGTGTTTTCGCACCCCTGGTACGAACCGGCCCCCGTGGATAGTGTTTTCATTCCGGTCGGGGATCCGGACGTGGTGCTCGATCCGATCGCGCTCACCGCCTACACGGGTTCGATTTCCGGAACCCTGCTTCCCCGGACCGTCACGGCGCGTGTCGTGGCCTACCGGGACGGTACAGCCGTGGACAGCGCCACGACCGATGGATCGACGGGTGCATTTCAGGTGGTTCATCTCAACACGGGCACCTATGACATCGACGCCGTGTCTCTAACGCCGTGCTACGTGGGTGCGTCGAAGGATTCGATCGATGTGGTGAACGGCGCGGATGCCCAGGTGGATACGCTCGTTCTCGTGCAGTACGGCTCCATCGGCGGTACGGTGACGCCCACCGACGCGCGGGTTAGACTGGAAGCGCTCCGGGGAGACAGCGTATACGCCTGGATTCAGACCTCCGGTGCGTATCGTCTCTCGTGTCTTCCGGCGGGGGACTACTCCGTCCGGGCGACGCCGGAGGACCCCGAGTACGCCGACGCGCAGGCGGACAGCATTCGAGTTACGGACGGCCAGGAGACCTCGGGTGTCGACTTCAATCTTCTCGGGGTTTCGACCTGGCGCTACTCGGCCGATCCGATCGGTGACGATCATGGGCCCGGGCAGCTGCTCGATCCGGCGGGCAATCTGGTTCTGGTCGACTGGGCGGGGAACTACGTCTATGCCAAAGACCGGTCCGAGGTCTCCCCCGGTCTGATTCCGAACCTGGAACCGGTCGAGGGCCTCTACTACGTGTACCCGACCAGCCTGGCGTTTCCGCCCAGGTCACACGATATCCAGAGTCTTGAAGTGAAGGACCGTGAGGCCGCCATCGAGTTCGTGGTGACCGTCGGCGCACTGCCCGATCCGGCCAACCCGGAACCGTATGACTACGCTCAATGGGTCGGCTTCCTGGAGGAAGACGCCGAGATTCTTCTCCAGCAAATCAGCATCTACATCGACGCCGGAGCCGGGGGCAGCATACGCGGACTTCCCTGGCGAGGCCACGACATCGCGGAATGGGACGCCTGGGAATATGCCGTCAGCATCAGTGGGTGGTGGAAGGGACTCATTCATTCCAACAATTCCAGTCTTCGGGAGAACTACACGGTCTACAAGACGGATCTCGATATCGATCTCCACGCGGATTTTGACACCCGGACGATCTCGGCCAAGGTTCCCAAATCGCTTCTCGGCAACCCGACCGAAGAGGAGTTCGATGAGTGGGACATTCTCGTGGTGCTCTGCGGCCACGATGGAGGCGATAGCGATGAGAATCTGGGCGCCATCCGGTGGGTCGAGGGCGGGTTCGATCCGGAGTGGCGGTTCCAGGGAGGACGGAGCGGAAGCGAGGGGACCTGGGACGGCAAGCAGGATCCCAACGTGATCGACATTCTTCCTCTTCCGGGCATGAGTCACGATCTCCCCGATACGCTGACGGGCGAGATGATGGATTACACGCGGCCACAGAACCGGGCCCGCATCGAGACCGATGAGTACCCGATACGTCTGGCTGCAAGCCGCTTCGAGGATCGCGAGGCACCGAGCATCGACTTCTCCCAGTACTACGCGTTCACCGGAGGAACACAGACGAATCCCGAGTGGGGTCTGTACTACTACTCGGAAGAGAGAGACGTGTTCATCATCGACGCGGGGGATACGGTTTCGGCCTACGGCGATCAGAGAGTTGCGCTGGTTTCCAATTCCCTTCAGGCCATCTTCGGCAAACCGATCTGGATCGACCGCCCGGGCTGGTACGACGTGAAAGTGCGCTCGGTGGGCTACGGCCAGCAGATGCGTCTCTACGTGTGGTCCGAGGGCGAGGAGGATTCCTCGGTGGAGGCCGCGGTGGACAGCCTGGACCGGTTGGTTCCGGCCGGAGGGAAATGGGTCGATGACGTATGGGGTTCGGTTCACCTCCAGCAGGGTTTGAACGCCTTCGTGTTCAGTCACGTGGGGGGCGTGGCCCAGGACATCTCCGACGGGATGACGCTCACGCCGACCGTTCCCGAGGGCGATCCCCCTCTGGACCTACAGATCGCGCGTCTGGCCAACACGGAACACATCACGATTCGAACCGGGATCGTGGACAATATGGGGTTCCGGGACTATGTGGACGCCTGGCTGATCTACCGAACGGCCGAGGGCGATACGCAGAGGGTGGCTCTCGGGCAGGAGGAAGGGACCGACGAGTGGCTGACGGACATCGAGGTGGGAGATCTGAACGAGCTCGTGTTCCACTTCGAGGCGAAAGACAACGCCGGCGTCCTCAATCCCGAGCCCAAGGTGGACAACTACTCGGCCTATCCGAGAATCCGTCCGGATCGCCCCCTCACGCCGTCGGTCCGGGATTCTCTCCTGGCCCTCGGTACGCAGGATTCGATTCTCTTTTTCTATCGTATCCCGATCGTGGAGATCGATCGCTTCGAGGCCGAGGAGGTCGGCTGGCTTCCCCGGAAGAAGATGTTCCGGTCGCCCGAAGGTTCAAAGGTGATCATCACCCAATCGGCCGTGCCGAAGGAGACCGGCGGGCTCAGGGTCTCGGTCACCGCCGTGTCGGAGGACTCCATTCCCGCGGCGTCCTTCACCGCGAACCCCGGGTCCCTGCGGTCCATCGGTGTGGCCCGAGACATGCGCGTATGGGATCTCGAGGACAACCCGATCACGGATTTCCAGACTCCGATTCAGATCTCCATCCACTACCAGCTGAAGCCCGAGCTGGAAGGACGGATCGCGGAAGATCATCTTGTTCTGTATCGATGGGAGCCGCAGACGTCCCGGTGGGTGTTCGTCGGCGGGCGCGTGAACCCGGATGCGAGAACGATCCTGGCCGACGTGCGGCATCTTGCGGAACGGTACGCCGTGTTCGAAGACCGGAGCCTCTCGCGCAACCGGGATGACTTCATCACGGGGATTACCTTCGAGCCCAATCCTTTCTCTCCCAACGGGGACGGGATCTACGACGAGCTCAGAATATCCTACTACCTGTGGTCAAACGCCACGATCACGATCGATATCTACGATATGAGCGGGCACGAGGTGAACAACTTTGTCTACGAGGACACGGGGTCTCCGGGCGAGGCGCTGGGACATGAATGGAACGGCAGAGACAAGAACGGAGAATGGGTTCCCTACGGCATCTATATCGTGCGGTTCCGGGCGGTGGACGAGAGCGAATTCCTGTATCGGTTCAACAAAGCCGTGGCGGTGATTCGGTAAAGAGGTGTGAGGGGATGAGAGGGATAGGACGTATGCGTCCTATAGGACCTGTACTGATGTTCCTGGCACTGCTGTGTCCTGCGCCCACGCACGCCGATTTCCGGGACATGGAGATCGGGGCCCGACCCCTGGCGCTGGGCGGCGCGTTCGTCTCGATCAGCGATGATGCCAACGGGGTCTACTGGAACCCGGCCGGACTCGCCTGGTCGACCCGCCCGGAGCTCCTGGGAATGGTGACCCGGGCCTACGGAATCGACGACCTCGGCATGTACTATCTGAGCGGAACCGGCCGGATCGGAAGGGTGGCCGTCGGGGGCGGCTGGATGCGGCTCGGGATCACGGATGTCTACAATGAGGACACTTTCTCGTTTTCCGGAGCGATGGGCTGGAAGTCCTTCTCGGCCGGGGCGACGCTGAAGTTCCTGCGGGTCGATGCGCCGGGATACGAAGCCTACAATGATCCCGGCTACCTGGGGGCCCAGATGGAGCCCACGGTCGACGTGGGAATTCAGTGGCGGCCCCTGAAGAACCTGTCCTTCGGCTGCGCCGCCTACAATCTGACCCGGCCGGAGATCAAGATGATCGATACGACCGTGGACGCGGATCCGGTTCCCCGGGATATTCGAGGCGGCTTCTCCTTCGTTGTCCGGGAGGTCTGGCTGCTGAGTCTGGACGTCGTGAAGCGGGATACCGACGAATCCGCATACACGCTGCACGCCGGAACGGAGCTTTGGTTCTACGATGCGTTCGCACTTCGGGCCGGGGTGGATCGGGGGCGGATCACCATGGGGGCCGCCATCGACGCCGGGCGCTGGCAACTGGACGGAGTCGTGTCGGCCCATCGCATCATGGGCAACACGTACCGGCTGGCGCTGACGCTGAGGAAATAGCGAATGGGCGAATGGGCGAAAGGGCGAAAGGGCGTGAAAGGCCGACTCCCCGGGCCGCAGATTGGACAGATTTTACAGGCAGGATGGTCCGTGATGTCTTCGTCCCATGTTCCGGGCTTGGTCTCCATCGTCATCGCCGGTTGCCTTTCGTCGCTTGTGATCGCGACCGGCACGGCCGATGCCCGGGTGCGTCTTGAGGGCTACTACGAAACCGAGGCCGTGGCCGAGAGTAACAACAGCCTGCAGCAGGGGGATCGCTGGGTATTCAATCCCATGAAGCACCTCTATGAATTCAAGGTCGGCGCCGACCCCCACCGCAATATCGATCTGTGGACCAAGTTCAACTCGGACAACAACAACATCGATCGCAATCTTCACGTGCGCCGCTTCTGGATCATCGAAGGGCATCTGAGGGCCCACGGGGAGGGTTGGGAAGCGTTTGCCTTCACAAAGGAAGACCGCTACTGGATGGCCAACGTGCTCTCGCATTTCTTCACGTGGGCGGACGGGAGCCGCCTGCGGACCGGCGACAACATGGGCATCCGGCTGGACGGTTGGAGTGGAAACGGGCTGCATACGACGTTCATCTACAGTGATTTCACCGGGACCCAGGAACCGGCGGAGGACGCGAAGATCCTGAAAGTGGACCGGTACTGGGAAAAGCAGAAACTCTTCGTCGCCGGCTACTGGTTGCGGAAGGACTGGAACGGCCGCTCGTCGGACGGAGAGGTTCTGTACGACGATGATGACTACAACCAGGTACTCGGATTGGACATGCGCTGGAACCGCGGGTTTGAGTGGGCTATGCAGCTGGGCCATTCGACCGTCCCCAGCCAGCGGATCTATGGAGTGAACGACAATGCCTGGGCCTTCGCCACCGAGATACGAAATCTCCTGGTGGGTCCCTTCCAGCTGGTGCTCTCGCACCGGAACTACGGAAAAGAGTTCTTCGACTACCTTTCGGGGGCGCTGGACGCCGGCGGTCAGCAGGGCCGGCGCTACTACAACGGCGAGATCCTGTACGGGTTTCCGCTGCGCGCAGTGACGACGAAGCTCCGGTACGAACACTACGACCAGGACCCCATCGGGACCGTTCGCGAGCAATCCGTGGATCAGGTGTACACCGAGTTCTACGTGGAGTTTGTCCACGGGTTCGCCTCCCGCGTCTACTACGAGAAGACGGACAACCTTGACGGGCGATGGAAACATCTCTTCGGAGAGATGTCCGTGGAGAACTTCCTGGCCAAACTGAAAGCCCAGTTCAAGATTCGCAACCTCGGTACCAAGTACGAGGAGATTGTCTACGGAATCGATCTCGGATTCAAACTCAGCGATAGATTCAAGGCGAATCTCAGGGCGCTCACGAGCGATGATCGCAGGTCGGTCCTCGCCCGGCAGTCGCTCTGGGCGCAGGCCATTTATCACGTGGGCGATCAGATGGAGCTCACGTTTGACTACGGGCCCTCGTGGCACGGGGACAACGACCTCACGAACGACGGGGATTTCGCCGGCAATTCGTCGGCGGACGTCACTCACCGCTTCTCGCTGAGGATGAAAGCCTGGTGGTAGTCCGGTCCGCCGTGCGGAACGAGAAAGGGACGCAATGATGCGCAGACAAACGCTGAGGATGCCGGGTATCCTCCTGGGATGCATTCTGATTCCCGCTCTGGGAGCCGCCGTGGAGGTGACCTTTCGGGTCACGGTGCCCGGGAACACCCCGGCGGGCGAGAGCGTGTTCGTCGTCGGGAACCTTCCCGGGCTGGGAGAATGGAATCCGGGCGCCCTGAAGATGACGACCGTCGAATCCGGCGTGTGGGACATCACGATCGATCTGCCCGAGAGGGCGGCGATCGAGTACAAATACACGCGGGGCGACTGGTCGAATGTCGAGAAGGCGACGGACGGCTCCGAGATGGACAACCGGACCGCCGTTGTCTCGAAGAGCCTTGTCCTCAAGGACAAGGTTGCCGGGTGGGCCGACGTGGCGCCCGCGGCCCCGGAGCGAAAGACCGAGCCGGCGGCGATTCCCGGGGACGCCTTTGTCACCTTCCGCGTCACGGTACCCGACAACACACCCGAGGGGGAACCGATCTACATCTCGGGGGACGTTCCTGATCTGGGCGCGTGGGACGGAGGGTTCATCGAGATGACCCAGGTCGAGCCCAACGTCTGGGAGGCCGAGGTCGAATTCTCGGTTCCCGGCCCGGTGGAGTACAAATACACACGGGGCGACTGGGGTACGGTGCAGAAGAAGACCGATGGAAGCGAGGCGGACAACAACAAGGCGAACGCCGTGTCCGGCATGGTGACGGAAGACCGGATCCTGGCATGGGCCGACGTCCCTGCGGAGGCCGGGGGGGAAGGGGTGACGCTTCTCTCGAACACGGCGATGAGTTCCAAGGTCATGGCGAACGGCCGCTACGTCAGCAAGTACGTGAGCGAGAAGGAACCCGACGACCGGTACCGCCTGAACCGGCCGTCGCACGACATTCGGCTGGATTTCCTCGCCACGGCGGGTCCGACCGTTTCGGTTTGGGCGCGGGCCAGCTTCTATACCGGTGAGCATTTCCATTTCTCTTTCGATTTCGACCGCGCCCGGGCGCACATCCACCCCGAAGAATTCGACCTCATGGCCTTCTACAACGAAGAGATTGTGGGGTTCGATGATCCCTTCCGTCTCGTAGGGCACGGGGATCTGCGGAGCACTCTGGAGAACGATGACATTCCCTTCGGCCGGGGGGCCGCGGGCGCGCGAATGGAGTTCCGGCGTCTGGGCATGGACTTCGCCGCGATGGTAGCCAACGTGCACGACTTCGACGTTCGAAACAACCTGGACACGTACGATGAGATTGGCACGGACTGGCTGGCGGGACGAGTCACTCGTCCCCTCGGCTCGCTCGATCTGGGGATCACGGGCCGCAGGATTCGCACGGCCAACTGGGCCAGCGTCTATGAGACGGAGCCGCCGACGCCTCCTGCGGATATGAACGTCCAGGACTACAGCAACGAGTTCTTCGAGCTGAACGAGACCGATGATGTCCTCGCCTTGGATCTTACGAACCAAGGGCTGGGCGGGATATTGGACGTGGCCCTCGGCGCCGGGTACCAGAAGTGGAGCTCGGCCTGGGTGGTGGGCAATGCTCGGGAAAGGGTGTATCTGGGGAGCAACGTTAAGGTGGATGACGAGATCGGAAGTGCTTCGGGATACCTTGGGCTCTTCGAGACCGCTCTCCATCTTCGGGAGAACCTGAAGATTGACTTCCGTTTCCAGAGGAACTTCCTGGATTCCCCCGGCGAGGGCGCTTCGTATATCTCCTGGGTGCTCAAACACAAGGACGAGGCCAACCAGCACATCTTCCCCGTTGCAGTTCCCGGCCACGAGCGGGAAATCGATCGCGCGGAAGGAGGATTCCACTGGAGCGGGAGCCGAATGGGTCTCGGTATTTCGGTTTCAAGGATCGACGACAACCGGCGGGACTATCTCGTCTCGAGTGACCGCCACGCTACGGAGACCCGCGTTCTTCCGGAGATCCTGCTCCGCCTGGGAGAACGGCTGGAAACGCGCTTCCGCTATCTCTATGAGCGCGGCACCCGGTTCGGCTTGAACTCGGGGATGGGAATTTCCTACGCCGAGCAGGAGTGGGAATCGGGATACCGGTTCCGGTTCGCCTCGGAGACCGAGAAGGGGGACACGCGGGTCTTTGCCGTCAATGCACGCTGCAGGCTCTCGAGGAGATGGTTCTGGGATCTGGACTACCAGCACTGGAACCTGTGGCGGGATTACGGCAACGACCGGACCGTAGAGGTGGACGGGACGTACGGTTTGTTGTTCACCGGGGTTTCCTATGAACCTCGAGACGGGGTCCAGATCCAGCTGGCGATCGGGGTCGATCCGGTCGACGACGAGGACGACCGGCTGTCGGGGCGCGAGATCTTCATGCGCCGGGAACTGGGGCTCTGGCAATACTCCGACGACGATGAGGATGGAATTCGGAACTATCGGGATCGCGTGGAATGGGCGGACGACACGCCCCATTTCGCGTCGGGGCCCGACATCGGGGATCTGATGGATTTCCTGAGCGAGACGAAGCAGATCCTCATCAAGGCCAAAGTAGAGTTCTAGAGGAAACAAGGGCGGGGCTTTCCCTGGGTGCTCTCATACGCTGCTGTCCCGGGACGCTCACACTGTGGGGTGATGGTGGTGTTCAGGAAACTCGATGTTTCGATGCGCCTGGTGGTGTTGATTCTGCTGCTCGCGTGTACGGTCGGCTGCGGCATCACGCATGCGATTCGGCCGAGAGTGAAATCGCCGGTGGAAACGGAGGAAGGGGTTCTCTTCCGCCACTACGCGCCGTCGGCGATCCGGATGAACCTGGCCGGCGATTTCAACCAATGGTGCGATACGGCCAACGGTCGCCCCATCGACGTGAAGATGGATCCGATGCAGATGGATGAGAAGGGAATCTGGTGGATCATCAAGCCCCTCGAGCCGGGGACCTATCAGTACAAGTACATCGTCGACGGTGGAATCTGGCAGCACGACACGAACAATCTCAATACCATGCCCGACGGGTACGGGGGATCGAACTCCGTGGTCACGGTGAAAAAACGGGCGAAAGTCCTGACGGAAACAGGCGCCGGGGAGTAGAGAATGAAGGCCGAAACCACGAATGGGCGAATGGGCGAATGGGCGAATGGGCGACACACCCTGTTCGTCCCGAGTGCCGCGACGATGCTTAGCGCGGGACTTGTGATCTTGTTCGCGTTAGCGATGCTGGTGATTCCCGGTTCTGCCGGGGCGAAGGTGAAGGTGTTGCTCGAGGTTGAGGACCCGGCGGGGGACGACCTCGGCGACGGCGATTACGCGTATCCCACGGACGCCGCCTTCGGCGACGGCGGTGAGGCGGACCTGACCCGTTTCAGAATCGAGCGGGAAGACAAGACGGTCCGATTCACGCTGACCTTCCGGGATCTTGTGGATCCGTGGAACGTGGGTAACCGCCTGACGTTTGCGGCAATCGCCATCGACTCGAAGAAAGGCGGGCTGGAGGAACTGGCGCACAATGCCTTCGCCCGGCTGGCGGCGCCGGCCGAGTACGTCATCTACTACGGCGGCGAAACGGTGGAACTCACCGACGCGGAGGGCAACGTGCTGGACGTGGAGATCGTGAGCCGCGTCGATATGGAGACAAACGCGCTTGTTCTCGAGGTGCGTTGTTGCGATATCGGGGGCAAACCCGGCAAGAAATGGAAGTATACCGTGGCCGCCGGGCTTCAGGACGACTACGGCGGAGGGGGAATCGGGGATTTCCGACTGGTCAACGCGGAGGCGGGGCAGTGGCGGGGCGGGGGGGGCGACGATCTGGCCATCAATCCCAACGTCTACGACGTCCTCATGCCCAAGAAGACGAAGGATCTCAGGAAAATCGGGAAGGACCTCGAAAGCCAGTCGGACGTGCTGGCCAACTACAGCCTGGAGGAGAACCGCCTGGCCGTCCTTCCGTACGTGAAACGATAATGCTGTGAATGGGCGATCGGGCGAAAGGGCGAAAGGGCGAGTGGGCGAGTGGGCGACGAGACGGGGCTGCCGCCCGTAGAGTGCCTGCTGACCGTAAGTGGGTGTCCGGTATTCTGGTGATTCGAGATGGGGGAGAGGGAGTGACGGGAGATGGGAGGAGATGTCCGGTCCCATAAGCAGTTGCATGTGTTCCAGGCTGCAATGGATTTGGCAATGGAGGTCTTTGAAACCACCAAGCACTTTCCGGCGGAGGAACGGTACTCTCTCATAGATCAGTTTCGACGCTCGTCACGGTCCGTTTGTACAAACATCAGTGAGGCATGGAGAAAAAGGCGCTACCGGGCAGCTTTTGTGAGCAAGCTGAGTGATGCGGAAACGGAAGCCTGCGAGAGTCAAGTCTGGATAGAGCTGGCGAGGCGCTGCGGATATCTGCCTGACGCAACTGCCTCACAGTTGGACGATCGGTGCGATCACATCATTGCCCGGATCGTCAGGATGATCGACCGGCCTGAAAAGTGGACCTTCCAGAAGCCATGATGAGCTTCTTTCGGTTTTACCCGTTTGCCCATTCGCCCAGGGTGATGGGGGTTCGTGCGAAGTTGCGCCCATTCGCCCATTCGCCCTTTCGCAAAACGGCGCCTCTGATTCACTGATCCGGACGGTGGCATGCAAACATCTCTTCGCAAAGCCGCTGAAGTCCTGCCCTTCGTGGCGCCGTTTCTCATCATCTTCCTCGGTTTCATCGCGTTCCCGGTCTTTTACTCCATCTTCCTCAGTACCCATAAGGTCACGAGTCTGTATGACGTCTTCGGCGGATTGAAGTTCGTCGGGTTGGGGAATTTCTTCCGCCTGTTCCAGGATCGAGTGTTCTGGTGGTCTCTCCTGATGACGTTATACTACGGCGCCCTCTCCATTCCCGCCGGAATCGCCGTGTCTTTGGCCTTGGCGCTGTTGCTTCGCCGGGGGTTGAAAGCGCTTTCGTTCTTCCGCGCCCTTTTCTTTATGCCCTACGTTCTGGACCTCCTGGTGGTGTCCATCGTCTGGACGCTCATCTATGCGCCTCACTTCGGCGTGCTGGTCCGGCTGTTTGAATTCCTCGGGGTTCATACCTTCACGCAGCAGGGGTTTCTGGGCAGGGCGACGACCGCCATGCCGGCCGTGGTGCTGGTCAACGTGCTCAAGGGATCGGGTTTCGGAATGATTCTGTATCTGGCGGCCATTCACAGTATTCCCGATTCGGTGTTCGAGGCGGCCGATCTCGACGGCGCGGGGTGGTGGGACAAACTCCGGCACATCACGCTTCCTCTTCTCAAACCGATCACGTTCTTTCTGGCCGTGGTGGGAACGATCGGGGCGCTCAACGCGTTCGTGGAAGTCTACGCGATGACCGAAGGCGGGCCGAACGTGGATATCGGCGGGAAGGCGCTGGGCGCGACCTGGGTGACGGGGTATTACCTCTACCGGACCTTCTACGTGGATCTCCGTTTGGGGTACGCCGCAGCCATGTCCATCGTTCTTCTGGTCGTGTGCATATTGATCTCGCTGGGGTACCGGAGATTCCTCGGCGCGAGGGATGAGGGATGAAATCACTCAAGCGGGTGGGACTCTACGCGGGATTGGTGCTTGCCGCCGTCGTGGTCATGTTTCCGTTCGCCTGGATGATTTCCACGGCCTTCAAGCTGCCACAGAACGCTTTCGACCTCCAGCTCATCCCGCGGCCGGCAACGCTGGCAAACTTCGCCCGGGTGATCTTCGAGTATGGGTTCGGCCGGTATTTCCTCAACAGCCTGATCGTGGCCGGCTCGGCGGCGCTGGTGACTACCTTTTTTGCTTCCCTGGCCGCCTACGCGTTCGCGAAGAAGCGGTTTCCTCTCAAGAATGTTCTCTACGCCGTCTTCTTGGCTTCGATGATGGTGCCCGGATTGATGTACGTGGTGCCCCAGTTCGCAATCGTGAGCCAGCTGGGCTGGATGAACACCTACAAGGCGATGGTGATTCCCCATCTGGCCAACGTCTTCGGGTT
>Ga0180431_10000918_pt1 | contig 41593 bp, 52 predicted proteins | sample SS_ome_11_FD_132459 | JGI IMG/M metagenome (GOLD analysis project Ga0180431, IMG submission 132459) | Hypersaline lake sediment archaeal communities from the Salton Sea, California, USA - SS_1_MS_1 metaG | ecosystem: Environmental > Aquatic > Non-marine Saline and Alkaline > Hypersaline >... | reverse complement strand
GTTCGCAATCAGCAGGTCGCGGGTTCGAGTCCCGCCATCTCCAGTGACGTGAAGTGCAGCCGAGTCCGGGGCTTGCGGACGATCCCGGTCGCCTGACGGCAGGCGACCGGAGCGGCAAATCGGCGGTAGTCGTACCGAAAGGAGTCCGATATGCCGCGAAAACGCCGCAGGTCCACCAGGTCCGATCCCCCCAAGCTCCCCGCCTACCGCCTGCACCGGGCCTCGGGCCAGGCCGTGGTCACCCTCTGCCGCCACGACTTCTACCTGGGCGAGTACGGGACGCCCCAGAGCCTCCGGGAGTACCAGCGGATCCTGGCCGAGTGGGAGCGGGCGGGAAAAAAGCGGCTGCCGGCCAGGACACCCGACAACCTGAAGGTCGCCGAGCTGGTCGCCCGCCACTACACCGCCCACCAGGAGGTCCTCAGTCGGGGCGAGCTGCGGAACTTCCGCGCCGCCTGCCGGCCCCTGGTCCACCTGTACGGGCACACCGACCTGGCCGACTTCGGGCCCGTGGCCCTGAAGATCGTCCGCGACCGGCTCATCGCCCGCGGCTACGTCCGCCGGACGGTCAACGGGTACGTCAGCCGGATCCGCGCGGTCTTCGGCTGGGGCGTCTCCGAGGAGCTCATCCCCGTCGAGCTGCACCAGGCCCTGCAGACCGTCGCCGGCCTCCGCAAGGGCCGGTCGCCGTGCCCGGAAGGGCACAAGGTCCGCCCGGTTCCCGCCGGAGCGATCGAGGCCGTCCGGCCCTTCGTGCAGCCGGCGGTCTGGGCGATGGTCCGCCTCCAGGCCCTCACCGGCATGCGCCCCGGCGAGGCCGTCATCATGCGGCGGGCGGACGTCGACACCGGCGGGGAGGTCTGGCTGTACACGCCGACCGACCACAAGAACGACTGGCGGGAGGATGACGACGGGCGGACGATCGACCTGGGGCCGAAGGCCCAGGAGGTCCTCCGGCCGTTCCTGGCCGCCGAGCTGGACCGCTACCTGTTCAGCCCGGCCGAGTCCATGCGGGCCTACCGCGCCGAGCTGATCGCCGAGCGGGTCGCCCGCGGCGGCGTCGGCAACCACAAGCGCCGCCGGCGGCGGAAGCGGCGGGTCGCGGGCGACCGCTACACGGTGGACTCCTACCGGCGGGCCATCACCCGCGGCTGCCGGCGGGCGGGGATCGCCCCCTGGCATCCCCACCAGCTCCGCCACACCTTCGGCACGGCCGTCCGCCGGCGGTACGGCGCGGAGGCCGCCCGCGTGGCGATGGGCCACGCCAGCCTGTCGGCGGCGGAGATCTACGCCGAGCGGGACCGGGCCCTGGCCCGCCGGATCGCCCTGGAGGTCGGCTGATGCCGGCCCCCGCGAGAAAAGCGGCCGGATTGCCCTTGACAGGCGGTTTTGAGAAGACAATAAAGGATCAGCAGCCACGGGTCGGGCGGGCACGTTGAATCGGTAGACTGCTGATAAGGGGCCCCCGGATGCCCATCCATTACTTCCAGGACATCACCAGGAAGGAGTACCTGCAGTTGCCCGAGGCCGGCTCCTTTCCCATCGCGCCCGACTGGGAACCGCCCCTGTCGGCCAAGCTGCGCTGGGTCTCGAACGAGACGTACTTCGAATCCCCGCCGCCGCCAGAGGCCATCGCGTGGGTCGTGGCCCCGGTCGGAGTCGACAGGGAGGACGTCCGCCTCGCGCTGCTGCGCTGGGCTCGACGCCTGGGAAATCAGGCCTGAGGGCCTACCGTCGGGACAGGATCGGGATAGGCTGTCCCGGCCGGGACGAAGTCAGGGGATCTACGATGATCCAGTTTCCATGCCCCGCCTGCGGCAGGGAGGTCCGGGCCCCGGACGGGTCGGCCGGGCGCCGAGGGCGATGCCCGTACTGCCGGGGGTCCGTAGCCATCCCCGCTCTCAAACCCGTGCGCGCGGAGGATGAGGATGAGCCCCTGAAGGCCCTGGCCGCCGCAGCCGCTCCCCCGCCTCCGCCGGCCCCACAAGCCGGTCGGCCTCCGCCGCCTCTCCCGCCGTCGGCGGCGGAGCCGGCGACCGAGCGGCAGTTGGCCTACGCGGCCGATCTGGGGCTGCCCCTGCCGCCCGGGGCGACCAAGGCCCAGGGCATCGAGCTGATCGCCAGTTTCGAGCACATCAGGCACTACATCTTCGGGCTGTGGCTGGCGATGACGGGGCAGTCAGCCGCGGAACTGGGGCTTTCGGATCAGGTGGAGGCCCTCGCCGTGGAGATCGTCAACGGCAACCCACAGCTCCGCGGGCAACTGGCCGATGTCGTCGAGGAATTTGAGCGCTCCAGGGATTTCCTGCGGGCCGATCCGGGCCTCCGCCGGACCATGGAGAAGATCTTGAGGAAGCGGTTCCGACGATACCTTTGAAGAAGGAGAATGCCATGAGACGCGTCATTTTGATCCTGGTCCTGGCGGTCGCCGCCGGCTTCGCCGCCGGCCAGGCGGCCCCGAAGGTCAAGTTTCCGTGGCTGCACGAGTCGGAGCGGGAGAAGCTGAATGCCCCGTGCGGCAAGACGGAGTTGGAATGGCGCTGCCTGGAGCAGTCCGTCAATGACAAGAAGAAGGGCTTCCTGGGTTTTGCGTACTTGGTCCGCTTCATCGCCAAGCCAAGTAGGACCGGGATGGTCGTGGACGTTGCCATCCAGACCGAAAGCGGCTCCACCCTGCAGGCGGAGCACCCGCCGACGCGGCACAAGAGGGAACTGGCCCGTCGTGTTCAGAAACAAGTGAATAAGCTCATCAATGAGAAGTTATGCATGAAAGACGTTAAGCCGGGCACTATAAAGGTCAACCTATATGAAATCACCGCGGCATCGGGTTCATCTGCGTTCCGCGGCACGTGGGATGCCGCGAGCCCGGTTCAATAACGTCAATTGATCCGTTGGATGGCCGCCAGGACGTAGTAGGGCGGCCGGTTGTCCGTGTCGGTGTGGGCAGCATGGGACAAGTCGCCGCTGTGTGAAGCCGTGCCGCTATGACCCAGGCTGCCACTGTGGCTAAGATCGCTGCCGGCACTGGCGGCGTGCGTCATTGCATCTTCTTCAGTCGTCTCCTGGTCCGCATCGGGGTCGTTGATGGTCAACCCGTCGTCGTGGGCGTAGAAGTCCGTCCCCGCATCCGTCCAGCCGTGGGAGGACTTGGTGAAGTCGATGGAGTGGCTGTGGGCCGGATGGTCCGCAATCGCCTGGGCCACCTGGGCCTTCGTATGGTCATTGATAGTGTGGGTGTTGAGGTCCGCTCCGATGTTGTGATCATTCAGCGTATGCGCCGCGTGGTCGTCGTGGTTGTTCTCCGTCGCCCCGTGCGTGCGGAAGCCGCCGGCGTCGCCGATCTCGTTCTCGTCGGCCTCACCGTCGGCGTCCAGGCACATGATGAACCGCCCGGACAGGTCCACCGTCCCGCTGGCCCCGTCGCAGAGCGCCCAGCCGGGGGGGATGTTCCCGACGGCCCCGCTCCACCACTTGATCGTCCCGATCTTGTCGTCGAGGTAATCGGTCACGCAGACCCGCGCGCCGTTGGGGTCCACGGCGTAGCCGATGACCTCGTCGTCGCGGACGTTGGGGTCGCGGCCGGCCGTCCGGGGCAGGTAGACGTCGAAGCTCGTGTCGGTGTCCTCGTTGGTGCCGTCCCTGTCGTCGCAGGGATGGCAGGCGACGTAGGAGCCGTTGCCGGCGGCGCTGGTCCAGTCGGCCGAGGCCTTCGCCCAGCGGACGGGAGGCGTCGCCGACCGCACGTCGATCAGCCGTTGCCACTGCGCGCCCGTCCAGACCTCCCATCCCGGCACGATCTGGCTGATCAGCCCGTCGGCGGCCCCGCGGAGGTCGCGGGCGGCGAGGCTGCCGTAGCGGTGGTGGCTGGTCTCGGCCAGGTCGGCCAGGGCGGCGGTCTCGTCGGACCACTGCTGCATCACGACCGTGTAGGCCCCGTCGCCGTCGTTGGTGGCGATCCGGTACCAGTGTTTCTTGTACGGCGGGCCCCGGTAGCCGGAAGGCCCGCGCCGCAGGTCGCGGCGGGCCATCCGCCGCTCGACCCAGCGGACCACGCCGGCCAGTCGCCGCAGCGACTTGGCCGTCAGATAGAAGCGGTCGCCCATCTCAGCCCCAGTTCTCGATGACCGTCTCGTAATCCAGCAGCAGCGCGCCCCAGTCCACGAACGGGTAGCGCTTGTACAGCAGCCAGGTCTTGGCGCTGCCCTCCTCCCACTTGCTGCCGTCGATGTTGAGCGCGATCAGCTCCCCGTTCTGCGTGTCGTAGGTCTTTCCGTCGCCCGCCTTGTACTTGCGGCCCTGATTCAGCAGCCGGCGGTACCAGGCGTGCTCGTCGCCGGCGTCGACCTGCTCCCACGCGTCCTGGTCGTTGAGGACGTATCCGACCCCGACGGGCCCCTTCCAGCGGAAGTGGATTTCGTAGGTCACCCGCCAGTAGTCCACCGTGCCGCGGACGTACACCGGCCTGATGTTGGCCATGCGGGCGCGTCCCATCGGCGCCCCCCAGAACTCCCCCGCGCTAACGGTGCCCTCGTAGGCCAGGGCGGTGTCGGGGTCCCAGGTGGCCTGGTTGCGGGTGATCCGCAGGACCGCGTCGCGGAACTCCTCGCTCAGCGGCGGGTCGAAGGGCTCGCCGATGCTGTTGGCCAGCGCGTGGCCGTCGGGGTCGATGTCGATCGGTTCGGTGGTGATCGCCACGTCCCACTCGAAGTCCCACGGCACGTCGAGGGGATTGGCGTAGTACGGCTCAGTGCTGTAGGGGACCGCGACCAGAAAGAACGACGGGCTGACGAGGGTCACCTGCGGCTCGCGGCTGATCAGGGCCTCGTCGTCGGGGTGTTCGCTGCCGGCCACGGGGATGGTCTGTGCCCCGACGGTCTGCGGCCAGGTGAACACCCCCCGGCTGGCCGCGTCGGTCACGATGGAGAAGACCCTCACGGCCGTGCGGGCGTTGGTCTCGCCCCCGGCCTGCACGTCGCGCCAGCCTTCCTTGATGCTGATGATGGCCATTAGCCGAACTCCGCCGGGGCCGCCGCGGCGTCCTTGGTGTTCTCGGCGGTCGCCTGGGTCGCCTTGGCCGTCTCCTTTCCGGTGCCGAGGATCTCCTCCAGGACCGCTTTCAATTCCCGCAGGCCGCGCTGGAAGCGTTGCTCCTCCGTCTCCGGCCGCGTCAGCGTCAGGAACCGGCTCTCCAGGGCGGGCGTGCCGCGCGCCGCCCCGCCCATGCCAATTCCCGCCCGGCCCTCGGGCGCCAAGGCGGGCTTACTCCAGCCATAAACGGCCGCCGGCACGGGCGGTAGGCCTCCCGCGGCGGCCGCGCTGCCGCCGAACATCTCATGCCAGATGTCCTTGCCCATCCCCCACAACTTCCCGTAGACCCACGGCAGGTCCGTCGATGCGGGATTGAACGTCAGCATTCGCAACCAGGTGTGCTCAGACCGGTACGATGCGATTTTGCCCAGCCAGCCGACGGCCTTGGTTAACGGACGTATCGCCGGGGTGAGGTCCTCATTGAGGACCTTGGCCAAGTCCTTGACGGCCGGGATGATGTCCTCCCTGATGCCGACGGCCAGCTCGCCGAAGGCGGGGGCGAGCTGGTCTCCGACGGACCGCTGCAGGCTGTTGATCGCCTGCTGGAACTGGGCGACCTTCCGCTGGCCCGTTGCGGACATCTTCTCGAAGGCCTCCTCGGCCGCGCCGCCGGCGGCCGCCATCGTCTTGAGGTCCTTCATCAGCCCCTCGATGTCGCCGCTGAGGGCGGACAGCCCGCGGGCGGCGCGGCTCTCGGGGACCACGCCGAGGATCTCCGCCAGGTCCTTCCCGCGGAAGCGTTGCACGACCGTCAGCAGGTCGCCGGCGTCCTCCGGCATGGCCTGCATGATGGCCCGAAGCTGGGTCATGGCCTCCTCGGCGGAGAGGCCCTGGCGGGTGAGCGTCGCGATCGCGGCCATCATCGTCCGCATGTCCATCCCGGCGGCCTTGGCCATGGGCGCGACCTTGCCGATGTTGGTGGCCAGTTGCTCGAAGGTGATCTTGCCGCTTTTTACCGTGGCGAACAGCAGGTCGCTGACGTGGGCGGCCTCGGCGCCTTCAAGCTGGAACGTGTTCAACAGGTTGGTCAGGGCGTTCACGGCCGTGGCCGTGTCGGACAATCCGCCGATGGCGGCCTTGCCGGCGACGCCGAGCACCTTGACCGCCTCGGCGGCCGGGACGCCGGCGCTGAGGACGTCGTAGAGCCCCTTGCTGAGGGTCTCGGTCGATTCGCCCAGGTCCATGCTCAGCTTGTCCAAAGCCTGGCGGTACTGCGGAAGGTAATGCGCCGTCTGCTTGCCGAGCATGGTGTTGACCATGGCCAGTTGCTGCTCGAAGCGCATGGACTCGGCCACGGAGGCCTGAATAGCGCGGCCGACGGCGTAGGCCGCCGCGGCGTAGCCGATCGCAGCAAACTGGCGGACCCGCTTCGCCACCCGCGCGAAGACGCCCCGCGTGCGGTCCCGTGCCCGGATCACGATGTCCACGTCGCGCCTGGCCATGCGTCAGTCGCCTCTCACCGTCGCCGGCGGATCCGCTCCATCTCCGCCTCCTCCATCCGGTGGTTCTCGGCCTTCACGAACCTGGCGGCCGCCAGGAAGATGCCGGCCTGGTCGGCCTGTCCGCCGGCGACGGGCGGCACGCCCGCCTCCAGCCAGTGGGCCGCCGCCACGACCTCCAGGGCCTTCGGCACCGCCTCCAGGGGGCAAGCGGCGTACTCCAGCCGGCCGTCGCCGCCGCAGGTCCGGCAGTCCGGGTCCAGCCCGTCGCAGACGGGGCATTCGATCAGGTGCTCGAAGCGGGGCCGGGGCGGGTCGGTGCATCGGCCGCATCGCCGCCGGCAGACCCGCCCCCAGGCGTGCTCGACGGCGTATCGGAGTTTCCCAGGTCTTCTCCGCTCAGCTCCTGCCGGGCCAGGCCGGCGAAGTACAGCTCCCAGGCCTCCGCGACGGTCAGCAGCTCCTCCAGCCGGTCGCGGTCGTCCGGGAACGTCGGCTCGGATGTCCGGCCGCGGCCGGAGGCGCTGCCCGGCCAGCGGACGTTGTCCCAGCCGACCAGGACCGTCCGCAGGGCCGCGAAGCACCGCCGGTTGGCGCCGGGTCGGTCCTTGACCGCGTCGTCGCCGGCGCGGCGGTACTCGGCCACCTCGGCCTCGCTCAGCGCCCGGACGAACCACACCGGCCGGGCGTGCCGGGGCGTGGCCTGGTCGGCCATGAGCACGCACGGGTAGGCCGACCCGTCGTCGGGTCTCGTCGCCAGTTTCGTATTCACAGTGGACTCCTTGTTCGACACAGAGGCGCAGAGAATCAGAGGAAGAGCAGACTCAGCCTTTTGCTTTTCTCTCCGAAGCCCCGGTCCTCTGTGTCCTGCCTGCCGACAGGCAGGTCGGCTCTTGCTCCAGGTAGCGGGCCCGGTCGGCCGGGTCCAGGGCGCCCCAGATCCGCCGGAGCTGGGCGTCGCTGGCCCCGTCCAGGCCGCCGCGGCGGGCGAGGAGGGCCGTCCGGATCTGCTCGATCTTCGGCTTGAGTGTCAGAGGCATAGGCAGCTCCTACACAGAGGCCCAGAGACTCAGAGGGCTTCTTTTTCTTCTCAACCTCAGCGGCTCTGCGTCTCTGTGACGCATGCGTTTCTTCTTCTCTGTCCCTCGCGCCCTAGGCCGCACCCGGCGTAATCGTGGCCTCGTCGTCGCCGGCGGCGGCGGAGCTGTTCATCTGCCCGGTCAGGTCGTAGGTCTGGAACTGCTCCCGCTCCGACTGGGCGACCTGGCGGTACTGGACCTTGGGCGCCGCGATCGCCACGTCCACGTCGCCGTCGGTCAGCGTCAGGGCCAGGGCGGCCTCCGTCCCGGCCAGCCACAGCCCCATGAAATCATGCGTGGCCACCAGCTCGGCCTCGGGGTCGCACTCGAAGGTCGGGTCCCGCTCGACGATCGCGAAGTAATCCACGCCGGCGGTCTTGGTGATGTCCTGGCGGGGGCTGACGGTGGTGTTCAGGCTCAGCCGGAAGCGGGAGATCTTCATGGCGTAGCCGTGCAGCGTGAACGTCGCCGCCGCCGCCCGCAGCGGCGTCCGGGCCGGGTAGCTCGGCGTGGGCAGGGCCACGTCGGTCGGCGCGGTCCACACGCCGGACAGCTCGAAGCTGACGGTGACGATCCCGCCGACCTCGCCCTCGATGACGGCGTTGCCCATGGCCCCGTAGAGCTGTTTCTTGACGCCCTCGGCGTTCAGGTAGGCCGTGAGGGTCTTCTGACTGGCCACGGTGGACTCCGGCGACAGCACCCCGCCGGAGAGCTTCCATCCGCAGGCCAGCAGCAGGTCCTCGATCCCGTCGTCCAGGGCGTCCGTGCCGTCGCTGATCAGTTCCGCCCGCCCCGTCAGCCGGCCCGTGCGCGCCCCCACGACGCCGGCGGCGTGGCCGAGGGTCGCCCGGTTGAACTGCCGCTGGATGAACGTGTCGTCGGGGTTGATCTCCAGGTCGTAGGCGGGGATCGGCAGGTTCGGCGCGGCCTCGGCCGAGCCCTTCGTGCCCTCCTCCAGGACCTGGAGGACCTTCTTGCGTCCCAGCAGTGGCATGGCTCACCTCTGTTTCTTCCGGCGTCGCCCTGCGGGCTTCGCCGCGATGGGCTGTATCTCTGTTCCTCTGTCTCTCTGTGACCTCTGTGGTTAAGCCTTGATGTCGGCGGCCGCCCGGATGCTGCCGATCTCGGCGGTGAGCGTCCCGGTGTTCCCGGCCTCGGTGATCGCCGTTCGCACCAGGACCATGAGCCGGTCCCCGGCGGCCAGGCCGGCGTCGGTGACCGTGAACGTCTTGTCGGCGAACGTGTTGGCGAGGTTCTGGGCGGCCGTCGCGCACAGGTCGGCCCCCACGGCGCCCTCGTCGTCGAGCTTGTAGACCTCCACGTCCACCGTGGCGGTGGGGACGCTCCCCCCGCCCGTGTCGTCGTAGCGGCCGTTGACGATGACCTGGAGGTCCTCGTCGTCCTCGTAGGTCACCGGGAGCTGGAAGACCGCGCACAGCGTGTCGGTCTTGGTGTTGTTCTGGGCGTCCTCGCCCTCGAGGATGAGCGTGCCCGTCCCCCAGCCGCCGGCGGTGATCTTGAAGTTCCCCGCCGCCCCCGTCGCGTCCAGCACGGTCCCGTCGGCGTTGCGGGCCGCGGCCATGAGGTCCAGGTGGTGCTCCCACAGCGACCGCGACGTCTTGGCCCCCTCGTCGAGCTGGCCCTGCAGGTCCTCCAGCAGCTCGTCGAGGTGGGAGTCGCCGGAGGCCTTCCCGGACTCATACAGGCTCGTGTCTTTTCTCAGGGCCACCTTGCCCTGGCTGCTGATGTCGATGCCCATGTCGCTCTCCTCAGCCCTGGCTGTAGGGGTCGTTCTCGAGGTGCCGGTAGTCGATCTGGCACGTCACCGTGACGCCCTCGTACCGCTCCTCGGCGTCGGCGACGGGCGCCGGCTCGAGCATCCGGCTGTCCAGGGCCAGCCCGGCCCATTGCGGGTCGGCCATGCAGGCCTTCGCGATGTCCGCCGCGATCGCGTCGGCGGCCTGGTCGAAGGGCGTCTCGTCGTCGTCGGAGATCCGCAGGACGACGTCCATCTCCACGTCCATCCGCCGGCCGACCAGCGGCGGGTTGCCCATGCGCGAGTGCTCGGCGTGCTCCACGTCGGAGCCCACCATGAGGATCACGCCCAGGTGGCCGGGGACGGCGTCGATGCCGATCGTCTTGGGCCGGAGGACCTCGCTGACGCCCTCGGCGCCTTCCACGGCCGTGACGACCTTCTGGACGATCTGTTCCCTGATCGTGTAGGCCATCTCAGCTCCTGAGCTCCAGGGCAACAGAAACAGCCGACACGGAGTCGCGGAGCAACGGAGGGCCCGTGTTCCTGGGCCTCAGAATCTCTGTCCCTCTGTGTCGCACGTTGTTTCTTGCGGCGGTCATCGCCTCAATGCCTCCCTCTCCAGGATCAGCCGCGCCTGCCGGGCGATCTCCGTCTCGGCCTTGCCGGCCAGCTCGGCCTCCAGGGTCGCCCGGGCCAGCTCGGGGGTCTGTTCCATCACCGCGGGGACGGATTCCTCGAACTGCTCGGCCAGGGGCACGCGGGCCCGCCCCCGGCGGACGTAGACGCCCCGGTGCCGGCGGCCGGTCCGCTTCGACGGCGGCATGCGGGCGATGAAGGCCCCGGCGATCGTGGTCCGCTTCCGCTGGAAGCGGTAGCTGACGCCCCGGCGTCTCTGCCGGGCCTTCAGGGCGATGACGGGGATCCGCTTGCCGAAGACGGCCAGGAGCACGAGCCACCGGCGGTAGCTGGCCAGGCGGAGCTTGAGGTTGTACCGCCGGATGTTCTTCTGCTTGATCCCCGTGGCCCGGGCCAGGGCCCGGACCACCTTGGTCCGCGCGCGCCGGCCGACCTTGTTCAGCCCGCGTGTGACCGCCCGCGGCAGGCCGTTTCGGACGCCGCGGAGCATCCGCCCCACGGCGGCGAGCTGCCGCTTGTCGACCTGCACGGTGACCGGGGCGAGGGGCATCAGAGCGGCCCTCCGCGCCCCGCCTCCAGGTAGCTCAGCACCGTCTCCAGCTCCGCGTCGACGTCGGACAGGCGTGTGCGTTTCCGGTCGGCCCGGGCGCCGGTCTCGCCGGCGGCGTCCATCTTCGCCAGGTGGCGGGCGATCTTGCCGCGCAGCTCGCGGACGTGGGCGGCGTCCCAGGTCGACCGGCCCTTGATGGTCAGGGTCCGCTTGCCGTCCACCGTCGCCGCGCGGAACCGCCGGACGTGCTTGAGGCCCTTGAGGGCGTCGGGGACGGGTTGTGGCTGCGCGGTCGGCATCAGAACGCCCCCAGTCGTCTCGCGGCCATGAGCAGCAGGCCCGTGTGGAGCATCCCGCCGACGCGGGCGGCGGGCTCGACGCCGTCGCTGTTGCCGCTGCACGTGCAGCCCCAGGCGATCAGCCGGTCCCCGGCCGTCAGCGTTACGTTCTGCACGGTCCCGCCGGTGAACCTCCCGCTGTTGCCGGCGACGGTAACGCCCGTGGCGTCGACGGTCCCCGTGCTGGCGATGGTTGTGCCGGCCTCGAGGCGCAAAGCGCAGCCGGTGTCGGAGGCGTGCTGCCGGTTGCAGTTGCGAATGCTGGAATGGCCCTGCAACGTCAGATCGCCCGAACGGTTCGACGCGGACGCCAGCCCCAGGAGGGCGTCCCGCCCGGTGAACCCGTTGATCGTGATCTTGCCGGTGTCTCCGCCTAGTGAGCCATACACGACCAGGTCGGCGCTGGCCCCGATGTCCGCCCCACCAGACAGGGTGAGCCGATAGGCCGAGGGCGTCGCCAACTGCAAGGTGGACGCGGGCGTCGCCGTGATCGGGTCAGTGTTGCTCTCGTCGGCGCTGGCGTCGGAGAGATTGACCGCGACGCTGTTGCAGGTGATGGCCCCGCTGCCCGTCGTCCAGAAGTCGGACGCCGTGGGGAGCACGATCAACGTGAACGCACCGGAGACTGTCCCGGTCCCGTGGCGGAAAGCTCTGCACCGGACGTGGTTCGTCATGGCGAAGTTGACGCCATCGTGGGTCCGCTGGTCGATTTCCTTGAGGCAATTCCCTTGATCGTTCCAGTCGCCGCTGCAGCTGGCCCCCAAAATCAACTTGCCGGTCCAGTTGTTCGTGCCGAGGTTCGTTCGGCTGAACCCCCCGGCCAGGACAGTGAGGTTGGCCGTGCCGGCCAGCGTCCCGAATGCCGCGTTCACCAGCAGGCGGTAGATGGTCCCCGCCACGCTGAACGTGAAGGTCGCCGTCCCGTTCACGGTCAAGGTCAGGTTGGGGAAGCTTCCGTTGTCGAGGTCCAGGTTGACCGCTCCGGCCGCGTCCCAGGTGATCGTGCCGGTCGCAATGGACCCGTTCTCGAGGCTGATCGGTCCCGCACAGAAGCAGGAGTCGTTCAGCGTGAGCGTGCACCCGGAAATGACTTGCAGCCCGCCCGTCCCGATGTCGAGGCTGCCGCCCGACGCCACGACCACGCTGCCGGCGACGGACGCGACCGACAGGGAGAGGCACTGCGCGGTCACCCCGTTCTGCACCGTGACGACGTAGCCGTCCGGGACCTGCGCATCCTTCGTCCCGTCGGGGACGCCGTTGTCCCACGTCCCGGCGACGTCCCAGTCGCCGGTGGCTTGTGCGGTGGTCAGGGCCATGTCACTGACTCAGCAGGAAGGTCAGCGTCACGTCGGCCGCCCCGGCGGCGACTTTCTTGTAGCAGAGGCCGCCGCCGGCCTTGCCACGAACGGAGAGGTAGTGCTCCTTGTTGACCATGAATTCCACGCCGTCCTCCGCCGGGTCCGACCCGCCATTGGCGGCCGAGCGGGCGGCCTGGGCGACGAGGTAGCAGTCGTAGCTTTTGAGGCGGACGACGGCGATCTGCGCGTTGGCGGGGATCTCGATGTCCGCCCACGCCGCCCCGGCGGTCACGGCCGCCTGGGGGTCGTCGCTGCCGGAGGGCAGGGCCGCGTCCATGAGCGATTCGATGTCCGCGTCGATGATGTCGGCGGTGATGTTGCCCTGCTGGCTGACCTTCAGCGCGCCGCTATCGATCAGGGCCGCCAGGGCCTCCAGGGCGATGCACATCCGGGCCCGGTTCTCTTCGTTGACGTGCAGGTCGACGCCCGCGATGTTGACCTTCTTGTCCGCCATATCAGGCTCCTTGCCCCGGGCTCAGTGGACTTCCACGCAGGTGAAGCCGGGGTCGTCCAGCTCGCTCAGCCGGGTGATCTGTCGGCTCGTCGCCTCGCCGCCGATCCGCTCGGCCACGTCGATCCGGTCCTTTCCGGTGTCCACTTCCGTCGCCGCGATCCCGTCGGTGGCCGAGTTGACCGCCCGGACGCGGAACCGCGGCGCCGGGGCGTTCGTGCCGAAGGTCTCGCGCCCGGGCCGCTCGACGATCGCGTCGATGGTCCGGGGGTCGCCGCCGTCGGGCCGGTAGATCACTTCCTCGGTCAGCCCGCGGTCGGTCATCGCCGCCAGATGTCGCCTCGCCGCTTCCAGCATGGCGGCAACTCCGTTGGTGCAATTCGCGGACTACTTCAGCAGCTCGATCAGCCGGACGGCCAGGTCGCCGCCGCCGAGGAGGCCGACGACCACCAGGCCGAGGGTCAGGAAGTCGACGCGCCGCCACAGCCGGCGGATGCCGCAATGGCTCGCCTGGGCCTGCACGGCCTCGCAGGCGACCTCCTTGGCCGTCCGCTTGACCAGGTCGCGGACCCAATCGGCCAGGGGGACCTCGACCGGCGTCTCGCCGGTCAGCTCCGGCGGCGTGCGTTCCCGGGGGCCCACGGGGCTCACTCCTTCAGCCGCTTGACCGCCTCGATGGCCGGCTTGCCGGCGGCGTCGTACAGGCCGCAGGCGCTCAGGCCGGCGACGATCCCGTGGATGGCGGCGGAGGCCAGGCGGATCCCGGCGGGACCGCTGCCGGCGGTGGCCGCGCCGACGGCGGCGAGCGCCAGGCCGACGCCCACGGCCAGCAGCGGGACGAAGCGGTCCGCGGGCCGCAAGGCCGACTTGACCACCTGGGTCAGCACCGCCACCAGCGGCACCAGCCAGGCCAGTGTTGTCGGGTCGATCTCCATGTCAGAGTCCTTTCAGGATGCAGAGAAGCGGAGAAAAAGCGGCGTTCGACACAGAGGCGCAGAGGCGCAGAGCTTTCTTTTTCTTGAAACAACAACTCTGAATCTCTGAGTCTCTGTGTCGCACGCTGTTTCTGTCCTCTGTCGCCCTACGGCGCGAAGAGCAGCGGCAGGACCGCCCGCAGCAGCTCCAGGACGCCGGCGGAGACCTTCCCGGCCTCCTCCCATTTCCTCACCGTCGCCTCCGCCTCCGCCTTCGTCATGCCTTCCAGGGCCGCCAGGGCCACGGTCACCGCCTGCACGTGCTGCTTGAGGGGCTCGGAGACCAGCGTGGAGATCTCCGCGGCGCTGAAGGCGGGCTCGCCGGCGGCCGGCGCCGGCGTGTACTGGACGTCCTTCATCACCGTGTCGTTGGGGCTGATGATGTACGCCAGGCCGCCGGTGGGCACCGGAAAGGTCAGGATCGTCAGCGGCCCCGGCTGCGTCGCCCACGTGCCCTCGTTGTCCTGCTTGACCAGGGTCGGCCCGACGCCGTGGTAGGCGGCCGACTGGTTGCCGTCCACGTCCAGGACCGCGACGGAGGCGTCGGAGGTCCGCTGGAGGACCTCCCCGCCGTCCGTCTTGAGCAGGTTGTGGCTGCAGCCGGTGCTGCAAAGAACCAGGCCGATCGCCAGCAGCGCCGCCCCCAGGATCCACATGAGACTTCGCATCGCAGACTCCTTTCCGGACTCGGGTGTGCCAGCCGCCGCGGCCGGCCGGGCGAGTCCGTTCTCCCGGCCGGCCGGGTTCCGTCCGTGACGGCGGCGGTTCGACTCAGGCTTACGGCGCGGTCTTCCAGGCGCATTCCACCAGGATCTTCGCGTCGCCCTGGCCGGCCCCGTTCTCGCCGGGAACGACCGTGAGCTTCTTGGTGGCGGGGATCTCCCGGTGCGTGGCGTCCGGGGGGCCGGCGAAGTCGAAGTGAACGGTGTCGTTGACCCCGTTCAGCTCGGCGATGCAGATCTGGTTGCCGTCGCCGTCCTGCAGGGCGATCTGATCGTCGCCGTGCGCGCCGTTGGCCGTCTTCTTGTAGCCGTGGGCGTGCAGCACGACCATGACGATGCCCGCCGGCACGGCGGCCGACTCCATGTTGCCCTCGGAGGCGTCCACGTCGAACTCCAGGGTGAACGGCACGAACACGCTGCCGTCGCCGTCCGCCGCCTGCTCGGCGAGCTTGGCCTTGCCGACGGCGTAGTCGGTGATGCCCGGCGTGTCGTGGACGTGGAGGGCGTCGGCGTTGCCGCCGTCGGTCAGGTCCTTGATGTTGGCCAGGGTCCCCAGGGCGACCCAGCTCGCCCCGTTGAAGCCGTACAGGACCCCGTCGTCCTCGGTCAGGACCATCATCCCCTCGGTGGGGGTGATCCGGGTCCAGTCCGTCCCGTTCCAGACCAGCAGCTCATTGGCCGCGACCGTCTGGGCGGTCTCGCTGCTGGCGCCGCTGCCGGTGTTCATGTACCGGTCGCCGACCGACGGCGCCGCCGGCTCGGCGGCGCTGAAGTCCAGGCTGTCGGCGACGGACTCCTGCCAGTCGGCCGCCCCGCCGGCCGCCGCCCCGCCGCCGGCGGCGTGCACGCCGAGGCGGACGACGGCGGTGGTCGCGCTGGCGGCCTTGGCCGCCGCGGCGATCCCGGCCCGGGGGTAGCCCGCCGTCTCGTCGGCCGTCAGCTTGCTCGTGGAGGTGTTCCAGTAGAGCTGCGTGCCCTGGCCCCAGGCCTCCGCGGCGGTGGCGCTCAGCTCGTGCTTGCCCATGATGCTGACGCTGCCGGAGGCGCCGTTGGCGATGTCCGCCAGGGCCACGGCCACCAGGTAGCCCGCCAGCACGATCACTTCGTCGGCCGACACGTCGCTGCCGGTGCCGTTGGTCCACTCGAGGATGTCGCCCTTGCCCTTGTACGTGGTTCCCATGTCGATCGTCCTTGATCCGTGTCCGGCCCCGGTCCGTCGGGGCCGGGCCGTTTGGGGCCGGCCTCACGCTGTCGGCCGTCGCGCCCGCCGGTCCGGCGGCGGGTCCGGTCATATCAGCCTCTGTTCCTCTGATTCTCTGAGACCTCTGCGTTACGCGCCGGCGTTCTTGTACCAGAGCCGCCAGTCGGTGGCCTTGGCGGCCACGACGTGGGTGACCTTGTACCGCCGGACGTCCGCGTCGAAGCCGGTCTCCTGGGCGAGCTGCGGGCCGACGTAGCCCTCCAGCCTTCCCAGGACCGCCGCCGGCTGCACGGCCGGGTCGGTGCAGACGTACCAGGCCGTCGAGCTGCTGGCGTCCAGCAGCGGGTGGTGGACCGGGTTCAGCCGGTCGCGCCAGATGTTGGCCGCCCGCCGCACGTCGCTGCTGGCGGTCGGGTCGTCCTGGGACTGATTCAGCGTGCTCACCGTCCCCTTCAGGGCCACGGCCGCGAGGATCACGGCCGGGATGGCCATGATGTAGTCGTTGCTGCCCACGCCCTGCTGGCTGAGCATGGCCAGCTCCATCGCGTTGTACGTCGCGATCGACGGGGCGCCGATGTCCCCGCCCTGGGCGAGGTTGGAGTGGTTCGCCGCGTCGAACAGGTTGTTCCCGTCGCCCATCGCCGGGTTGCCGGTGACGATGGCGAAGGCGACCACGTCGTCGGTCATGGCCGCCGCCCGGCCCTGGGCCACCAGCAGTCGGCCGAAGGCCCCCAGGTCGTCGTTGACGATCGCCTCCCAGCTCAGCGGGAAGATGTGCCCCCGCTTGGCCAGGGCCCAGGTCTCCTGCTCCTCGGACAGCTTGACGTAGCCGTACTCCCCGGCCTCCTTGATCTCCGGCAGGGTCGGGAAGTCGCCCAGGCGGATGAGCTTCTGCGTCTTGAAGTCCGGGGCGGTGACCACGTCGCAGAAGGCCCGCCACTGCGCCGGGTACATGACGTACCGCGCCTGCATGGCCTTGCCCTGGGCGCTGGCCAGCAGGTACGGGAAGTCGCTGGTGGTGAGCATCCCCGCCTGGTCGCGGAACTGGATCCGCGGGCCGCCGATGAAGGCGGCCTGGGCGATCTGCGGCCGGCTCATGCCGGTCGTGTCCCGCCCGGCCATCTGCAGGAACATCTCGGCCATCTGGAACAGGGCCTTGCCCCGCCAGCGCCCGGCCAGCTCGTGCGGCTTGCGCGGCCTCTCGGCGACGGGCAGGCCGGTGAGCTCGTCGGTCTCCAGCAGCGGGTGGTTCCCGCGGATCAGGATGGCGTCCATGATCGCGGCGGCCGTGGCGACCTGGCCGCGGTCGGCGCCGACCTCGGCGCGGCTGCCGGCCCCGATGGGGATCGGCCGGCCGTTGGCCGCCGCCTGGCTGATCGCCGCCTCGCGGACCTGGTCGATCGTGAAGTCCCCGCCGATCTGCCGGGCGATCCACTCCTCCCCCAGCCCCATCGTCCCGGCGATGGAGCGGATCTGGGCGACCCGCTGCCGCTCGGCCTTGGCGGCGGCCCGGACGGTCTCGGCGACCTGCTCGGCCGTCGGGGCCGCCGGCGGCGTCTCCCGCTCGCCCTCGGCCTCCGGCCCGTCCGCCGGCGGCGGGGTCTCGCTCGGCTCCGGCGTCTCCGGCGCCTGGGCCAGGGACTTCAGGAACGCCCGCTGGTCGTCGTTGAGCCCCTCGACGAACTCGGTGGTCTCCGCCTCCTCGGCCTCGGCGTCCAGGCCCAGGCTCCGGAGGTACTTGATCTGCGCCTCGTTCAGTTTCATCGCTCGCTCCTTCATTTGCTTCGGCCCCGGCGTCCCTGCCGGGCCTGGTATCGGTGTTCCGCCTCGTTCCACTGCCAGCGGCCGGCGGCCGTCGATTCCGCGCCCCGGCCGGCCCGCGTCGCCGTCAGGTCGCCCTCCTGCATCGCGGCCAGGACCTCGTCGAACCCCGCGACCGCGTCCATGAGCCCCAGCTCCACGGCCTTCTGGCCGACGTAGACCCGCCCGTCGGGCAGCTTCAGCGTGCTGCCCTTCAGGGACGGCCGGCCGCGGTGGACCGCCTGGATGAAGATCTCCCCCAGCTCATCCACGACGCGCTGGAAGTCCTTCCCCTGCTCGGCGGTGATCTCCGTCCCCACGGTGCCCTCGGCGTGGTACGGGTCGCCGCCGGAGGAGTAGACCTTCGTCTCGATCCCCATCTGCTCGAACGCCTTGGAGAAGTCGTCCACGATCAGGATCGTCCCGATCGACCCCACCAGGGCGTCGGCGTCGCCGACGATCCGGTCGGCCTGGCTGGCGGCGTAGTAGCCCGCCGAGGCGGCCATGTCGCTGACGTAGGCGACCACGGGCTTGCTCCGCCGCGCCGCCGCGATCGCGTCGGCCAGGTCGCTGACGCCGGCGACGGTCCCCCCCGGCGTGTCGGCCCGCAGGAGGACAGCCTTGACCCGCCGGTCGGCCAGGGCCGCGTTGATCTGCTCGACGAGCTGGGGGTAGGTCAGCGTGCCGAACCACCAGTTGTAGATCGTCTCGGTCTTGGAGAGCGGCCCGGCGACGTCGATCACCGCCACGCCGCGGCGGACGGCCGGTCGGGGCGTGCCGCCGGCCCGATCGATCCGGGCCTCGACCTCGATGGCGGCCTCGCGGGCCTGCCCCAGCCGCCGCGCCGCCGCCGCCAGCCCCGGCGGCCACACCGCCACCGCCTCGCCCGCCAGCACGGCCGCGGCGCCCGTCGCGCCTCGCCCTGTCGCCCGCTCAGGCATGGACGAGCTCCTCTTCGTCCCTCTGTTCCTCTGTGTCGCGTTCTTCCGCCGCGTCTTCTTCCTCCGTCTCGCCCGGCGCCTCCGCGGCCCCGCTGATCCAGCTCAGGCTCACCCCGCGCCGGCGGGCGTACTCGGCCTCGCGGGCCCGCTGGTCGATCAGCTCGCGCCAGTCGCCCCCCAGCAGGTTCGCCTGGCTCCGCAGCGTGGTCAGCCCGTCGCGCAGGGCCTGGTCGGTGGCCGTCGCCTGGTTCTTCGGGTCCACCCACGGCACGGGCGGCCCCTGCCAGTCGTCCTCCAGGTAGGCGGCCATGAGGATCGGGTCCTCGAAGAACCCCGGGGCCTCCACGAGCCCCTGCAGGACGGCGAGGACCTTGAACCGCTCCCGCCGCGGGCGGGCCCACAGGTCCACCAGCAGATTCATCTGGACCGGGTCCGTCTCCCGCCGGTGCTCCAGCGCCCCCTGGCGTTGCGAGGAGAAGTTGCCCTTGGCGAAGTTGCGTTGCACGTGCGCCGAGTCGCTGCCGGCGGCGGCGGCGATCTGCTGGACCTGCCGGTCGGTGTACTGCTCGTACTGGGCGCCCGGGCGCTGGGGGGCGAGGGAGTCCCAGTAGCGGCCCGGCCCGGCGTCCAGGATCATCCCCGGCTCCAGGCGGGCCTTGGTGTTGCCGCGGGCGTCGGTGCTGCTGCCCCCGGTCGGGGGGGCGGCGCCCAGGCCGGGCATCGTGGCCTCGCCCTCGCCGCTGTACCACTGCTCGTGCCGCAGGCGCAGGCCGATGCAGGCCTCGATCCGCTTGGCGACGGCCTCGGCCTGCTTGTAGCCCTTGAGCTGGTAGATGTCCTCCAGGGCCGCGCAGAGCTGCGTCCAGCCGTGGGTCTGCCGGACCCGCTCCTGGCGCATGACGTGCAGGACGCGGCGGGCGGGGATCCGCTCGGCGCTGCTGCCGTAGGCCTCCGCGGGGTGCTTGCCGGTGTGCACCCAATAGGCCACGGCCGCCCCGGCCTCGTCGATCTCGATGCCGTTTCGGATCTCGTATCCGGTGTCGTCGTTCTTCGTCAGCAGCCCGTCGAGCTGCTCGGGCTCGAACATCTGGACGTGCAGGCCGACCTGGCCGCGGCGGGGGGTGAAGTTCAGGACGCAGAGGGCCTGGCCGACGGTCCACAGCTCGCTGACCGCCAGCCCGTCGATCTCGGGGATGTTCTTGCGCCGTTCGGTGTCGCACAGCTCCGGCCGGCGGGCCCATCGGTAGTACAGCCAGTCGATCCGCTTGTTGAAGGCGGCGAAGGCCTCCGTTTCCTCGCCGGTCTCCGGGTCGCGCGCGGCCGACCGCGGCGTGATCCCGATCCCCACGACGTGCCGGCGGAAGGCGCTGACGATCCCGCGCGCCGCCCAGTCGTTGACCACGGCGGCCCGCGCCCGGGCGTTGGCCAGGGTCATCTCCCCGAGGATCGACCCGTCGGCCGACGTGTCGATCTTGCCCCAGTCCTTGCTGGTGCGGTCCTGTCGGGAGGCGTCGAAGTAGCGACTCTCCGGATGGAGTCCGCCGGCGGCGGCGAGCTGCTGAAGCGCCGTCGCCCGCGCCGTCGCCGCGGCCAGGGCCAGCCGGGCCTGGGCCCGGCGGGCGGCCCACTGCGGGGCGACCGCGGCGATCGCGCTGTCCAGCCAGTGGCTCATGCGGTCGGCGCTCCGAATTCGGCGACCCCCGCCCGGCGGGTCGTCTCGGCGGCCTCGGCCGCCAGGCGCCGGTAGGTCTGCTCGGCCCGCCGGAGGCGGTCGAGGTCCTGGACGGTGAACTCTCTCCCGTCGGGGAGCTTGACGGTCTGGTCGGGGGATGCGGTGAGGGTGACGATCGCCCGCCGGCACAGCTTGGCCATCTGGGCGTAGGAGTAGTCGTCGAGGGCGTCCACTTCCGTCGGCGTCGGCGTCGTCACGCCCGGCTCCCAAAAAAGGCGAGGCACGCCGTCAGGGGGGCAGCCCTGCCCGGCGTGCCTCGCAAAGCTCTGCCGCGTCCCGGCCCGGCGCGGCACTCAGTTGACGCCCTCAGTGTCGGCCGCCGGCGGCGGCGTTGACCAGGGGGTACAGTCCACGGCGTGGACTGTTTTTTCTAAGCCCAGCGGCGGCCGGGGCTTGCGGGGCGGTTTTTCTGCGATACAGAGCCGCAGGGGCCCCAGAGGGGCAGGGATTCCCGGGCCGGACAGGCGGTCTTGAGCCCTGTGCCCCCTTCCAGGAGGCACCGGATGGCCTATTTGCAGGCGGCTCTGAGGCGAATGGAGGGCACCATTGGGAATGCAGACTGTGACCTCCACTTCACCAAGCGATTTGAGTGCTACAGGACGCGGGGAATCCTCGACCTCAGCTCTTCTTCCTAGGGCGCTTCCCCGGGCGCGGCGCTGGAGCAGTGAACTTCTTCGCCGAGACTTCGACCTGGTGCAGAAGGTGACTCAGCACCTGATCTTTGACCGCCGCCAAGTCCATGTAATCTGTGAACGTCCGATATGCCCGGCCGCCCCTGTCCGACAAGTAACGGGCGATGACCGAGACGTTGAGCAGCAGAAGATAGTGTTTGCAAATGTGCTTATATCGACGATCAGATTTAAGGTGACGTTCTCGACTCGCGTGATCGGCAGGGTGTATCTTGGCCATTGCCAAAACGGCGTCGACAAGATGGAGGGCCTTGTAGAAAGCTACCGTCGCCACCCATTCGGGCGACGGAGGGTCCTTAATCAGCAGGTGATCGATGACCCCCTGATTGCGGTTTGCCTGCCCGTAATGGTCACGTACGTTTGGCACGCTGGAATTGCAGCGCCATCCGGGAATCTAGAAAAGACTCCACAACGCGTTGGTGCACCTTTGGCAGCGCTAGCGTCTGGAGCTCAATTCGGTCCAGATCCTCGTCGCGGGCGACGCGCATGCTCAGGTCGACCAGCGCTTCCTCGAACTTGCGGTCGTATGGAACCGAAGCGCGAACGACCAAGAAAAGGAGACAGCCTTCACGCAAGGTAACATAAGCGTCACAGAATGCTTCCTGCCGTTCCTGTAACCAAGCGGCCAGCAGCGGCAGGAGCCGTTCCTCGAATTGCTTCCGGAAGGGGAGGATGAACTTCTGCCCAATGCTGCATGCCAAGGCCGCATGTTCCACGTTCATCATGAAGCGGTCCTCGTCTTGAGGCGTAACGAGGACATCGCGCGGACCACCATAGTAGTCCAGGCGGACAGGCTCGGGCTTGGCGGCGACGTTGGTCACGGGTGACCTTGCCTTCTCATTCTGCGTAATCGGCCAGGAAAAGAAAGGCCCTGTGTAAAAAAATTTGATCGGGCCTCCGGTCTAATGATGCCCGGAATCCGGGACGTTTCGGGCCTCCTTGCCCCGACGCTTGTCCTCCAGTGTGAAATATTTTACCACTCTTCGCCTAATCTGTCAAGCCCGATTGGGTAAGAGGGCTTCTCAGACTTGGCCGTTACATGCAGGCTCAAGTTTCTACCCGCCGGCCGTCCGCGGCCACGCCCCGCGGATCTCCGCGTCGGCGTACCGCCACAGGGCGTCCTTGATGGTGTAGCCGCAGCCGTGGCGGGTCAGGCGCCGGAGGGCCTCGGCCAGGAAGGCCCGCCAGTCCACGGCCCGCTCCCGCCGGGGGTCGTGATTGAGCTTGCCGACCATGATCCGGTCGGTGGTCGGGGCGAGCCGGTCGATCACGTCCAGGGCCTGGGCGGGGTCGATCACCGGCTCGAGGCTCAGCCAGGTCCGCAGGCCCGCCGCCCGGGCCGCCTCCATCGCCCCGATCCGCTCCGCGATCGGCGCGGCGTGCGGCTCCCACCGCCGGCGGTCGGCCTCGGACGTGAAGATGATCGTCTGGCCGAAGTCGACGCCGGCCGCGGTCAGCGCGTCCACGTCGCGGGCGATCGCCAGGGGGGCGTTCTTGGTCAGGATGCGGACGGCCGCCCCGGCGGCGGCGAGGACCTCCACCGCCCGGCGGGTCAGGCCGACCTCGGCCTCCAGGGGCTGGTAGGGGTCGCAGGTGAAGCACAGCAGCACCGGGCGGGGATCCCCGCGGAGCCGCCCCGCGTCGCGCCGCAGGGCGTCGAGGATCCCCGTCCGCGGTGCGGGCGAGCCGTGGAAGCTCGCCCGGTCCGTCCGCAGGCAGGCCGGGGCGTAGCAGTACCCGCAGCCGTGCCCGCAGCCGCGGTAGAGGTTCACCGCCAGGGGGGAGTACTCCGCGGCGGCCCCGCGCGGCTCGTAGATCGCCCTGCTGATCTTCATTTCTTCGGCCTCCCTGCCTTCGCGCCCTTGCGGGCCTTCGTCGCCTTCGCCTTCGTCCCGGCCTTGGCCTTCTTGCCGCCGCCGGCGGCCTTCCGCCGCTTGCGGGCCTTGGTCCGCCGCACGAGGTTCTTGACGGCCTTCTGCTGGGCCTCCGTCAGCCGGCTGGGGCGGACCATCTCGCCCATCTCCACGAGCTGCAGGCAGCGGCGGAAGTCCCCGCGGTTGGCCTGCACCAGCCGGACGTAGTCCGCCGGCCGCCGGCCGTCGAGGCCCTCGGCCCTGGCGATCTCCCGCAGCCGCTTCCCGAAGGCCTCGCCCAGCCCGAACTTCGTCAGGCGGATCTCCTTGACCCGCCCGGCGAAGGCGTGATTGAAGTTGCCGAACAGGTCCCTCAGCGACTCGGTCGTGGTGAACACGATCAGCCAGCGGGCGGGGAGCTTCTCCAGGAACGTCAGCCAGGCCTGGATGGCCCGGGCCGTCATGGCGTGGGCCTCGTTGACGATGACGACCCGCCACTCCTCGGCGAACAGGCCGCAGCGGGCGACCGTCTCGTCCAGCCGGCGGACCTCGTCCACCGTGCACTTGTCGCCGTCGATCTCCTCGTACCCCCAGCTCCCCGGCGGGCAGTCCAGCTCCCGCGCGAGGGCCTGGGCGGTGGAGGTCTTGCCCGTGCCCGTGTCGCCCTCGATCCACAGGGCGTCCCGGTCCCAGCCGCTCCGGCCGATGATCCGGCGGATCAGCCCGACCGCGGCCTCCTGGCCGACGATCCCATCCAGGGTCGCCGGGCGGTATTTCTCGAACAGTTGCATGGCTCTCTCCTTCCCGCGTGGTACAATCCACGCACCTGATGTCGGAGCGGGGTCCGGGCTGTCATCCCCGACGGCACCCGGGCCCCGCCTCTGGCATTTGCCCGCCGACGCCGGCGGGCCTCAATCGCACCCAGATCGGTTGTCATGCCCATCCCTGCATCTGCTACAAGTATAGCCGTTATAAGCACTTCCGCCGAGTCAAAACCGCCGGAAACCCGCATTTTTCCCCGCCGTAGACGGGCCCGGGGACGGGCTTTACCGCGATGGGCGAGATTTCCCCGGAAATCCCCTCAGCCGCCCCGCCCAGCCGGCCCCAGCCGGACGCCCAGGTACCTCGCCGTCCGGTGGGGGAAGCCCTCCACGGCGTAGCTGATCTCCATCCCCGCCGGCAGCGGGTGGTGCAGCAGCCGCGGCAGCATCTCCACGGCGAGGCCGGTGAGGATCGCCCGGGGCGTCCCCGGCGGGGTGCCCAGGGCCCGGCGGACGTAGGCCGAGACGTTGCCGCCGCCGGGGCGGATCAGGCCGATCGTCAGGAAGACCGTCACGGGCCGGCGGGCGGTGCGGCAGAGGGCCTCCCACTGCCGCCAGGGCTCCCCGTAGGTATCGATGTCCACCACGTCGAACCGCCAGCCGGGGATCGCCAGCAGCCGGGCCGAGTCGACCTTGACCCCGACCGCCCGCGGCCGGACGTCGGCGCCCTGGTAGGCCACGTCGAACTCCCGCCGCAGGACCGACCAGATGACCCCGGCGCCCTGGCAGGCGTCCAGGACGATGGGCCGCCGCCGGCCCGCCCCCTTCGGGCGGTGGAACCTCGCCAGCATGTGCCGGCGGACGGCCAGCTTGGCCGAGAGGAACTGATTATCGGTCTGCCGGGTCATCGGTCACCGAGGTCCTCACGACCGCGCCGTCGACGCCCGCCGCCCGCTCCACGGCGGACTGGACCTCGTGGAAGCGGACGGTCTCCACGCCGATCAGCACCCACGTCCAGCTCGGCGGCCGGTCGGCGAAGAACTCCCGCACCGTCGCCGGCGTCTCGGCCGACTGCCGCCCCGCCGGGGCGGCCAGCAGCTCGGCGATCTCCTCGGCGTCGAAGCCCAGGGCGGCCAGCTCCCCGGCGTCCCCGTCGGCCAGCTCGGCGAGCTGCGCCGCCAGCAGCTCGGGGTCGAACTCGCTCAGGTCGCTGGCGCGGTTGTCGGCGATCGCGAAGGCCCTGGCCGCCCGCCCGGTCAGCTCGCTGGGAACCGCCGCCAGGTGCGTCCAGCCGAGACGCTTGGCCGCGGCCAGGACGCCGTTCCCCTTGGTGACGACCTTCCGCCGCCCGCGGCGGGTGAAGACCACGGGGGCCTGCTGGCCGTAGGCAGTGAGGCTGGCCGCGATCGCCTCCAGGTTCCGCTCGTCGTGCCGGCGGACGTTGCCCGGGTCGGGGTGGAGCTGGCGGATCGGGACGGCCAGGGGTCGCAGGGCCGGGCTGATGCGCCTCAAGCCCGCCGCGGCCTTCCGCCGATGTGCCATCGGGACATCCGGGTTCTGCGACTGTCACTGCTGAATCTCCGTTACGGGCCGGGCGTGCAAAATACCGCCGATGTGCCCGCATCGGCGGCGCTGCCGGTTGTGCGACTGTCTCCGGCCGCGCCCGGCCGCCTGTTGCCCATGTCAAATCTCCGTTCCTCTGCGCCCTCTGTGGTCAGACGGCGATCTGCTCGGCCTGGCCGCAGACCAGGCACCGCAGGTGCCGCACGCGGCCCTTGGTGCCGGTGATGGCGAACCGGCCCAGGCTCTTGCACCGCCGGCAGTACTTCTCCGCGATCGCCCGCTGCAGCTCGGCCTTCGCCAGCCGCCCGCGGCCGGCCGCCTCGTCCCGGGCCCGCCGTTTCTTCTTCGGCCGCTTCTTCTGACCTCTCTGGGCCTCTGCGGCCTCTGTGTCGATCCGGTCTCTTTTCGTCGTCTTTCCCATCGTGCACTCCCTTGCTCGGGCCTACAGCCACTCTCCGTCCCGCTTCCCGATCCAGTCGGGGCCCTCGGCGGCGCCCGCCGCCGCCGGCGGGCCCTCGGCCGCCTGGCGCTTCCAGGCCATCACCTGGTCGCTGCCCGGCAGCAGGTGGACGTTGGCCATGTAGGCCGCGGCGACCTGGTAGGCCTCGCAGTCGCGGTAGTCGTGGCGGACGCCGGTCCGCGCCGGCGTCCAGATCTCCTCTTTGGTCTTCGGGTTGATGGTCTTCTGGACGTTGGCCATGTGCGCGTTGTACTCGGGGTCGTTCCGCCGGTTCAGCAGCCACCGCTCCGGCTCCGCCGGCCGGCCGTCGGGCCGATCGTCGCCGGCGGCGGGCTTGATCCCGCTGGCGATCAGGTCGGCCAGCAGGTCGTTGCAGCGGTGCGTGTCCACCAGCCAGGCCTGCAGGGCCCGGGCATTCAGGCCCCGCGCCGCCGCCCGCCGCCGGCGTTGCGGGGTGCCGAGCGGATCTTTCATCGGCCAGAACAGCCCCGGCCCGGGCCGGTTGGCGCCCTTGATCGCCCGCACCAGCGGCTGGCGCGGGATGGCCCACTTATAGACCTGGTGCGTGCGCGACACGTCCAGCAGCCGGTCGGTCGTGCCCCCCGAGTCGATCAGGGCCAGGGCGACCTTCATCGGCGCGAAGGCGTTGCCGGCGACCGGCCAGGCCGTCGCCCCGATCAGCCGGTCCAGCTCGTCGAAGGTCCGCAGCCGCCCGTGCCAGATGCGCTGGGACATCATCGCCCCGCCCCAGGCCCGGACCACGGCGTAGAAGCCGTCGGCCTGGGTGTCGATGGTCGCCAGCAGCACCCACGCCCAGTCCGGGGCGACCTCGGCCTTCAGCTTCGCCCGGCGGCTCTTGGCCGCGTACAGGTCCGGCTTGGAGCGCTTCAGGCGGAACTCGAAGGCCTCGCCCAGCCGGTTGGTCGTGAAGAAGAACAGGGCCTCGCGATCGTCCTGGCTCCGCAGCCACTCCCCCACGAGCTGGCCCCAGTGGATCCACAGGCAGTACAGGGCGGAGATCTGCAAGCCGATCCGCGTCTCCGGCGGCCAGGCCTTCACGTCGGCGGCGTCGGCGTGCCGGCGGCCGTCGGCGCCGGTGACAAAGCCCTCCGCCGTGGTCCACCGCCCGCGGCGGATCATGGCGACCTTCTGCTCATCGGCGATCCGCCCGCCGCAGGCCTCGCATTCATACCAGATCAGCCGCTCCCGCTCGGAAGTCAGCACGTCGGCCAGGTCGGCCCGGCCCTCGGCAGCGGTGAGCCGCCCCCGCACGTCGGTCAGCCAGGCGACGTGATCGGCCAGCGCCGCCGGCGTCGGCAGCCGCGTGGTCCACTTGTCCGTCCGATACCACGTCCGGCCGGCCTTGACGGCCTTCCGCGCCGCCGCCAGCCACTTCTCCACCGTGTCCAGGCCGGCCCATTTGAGCTGCGGCCAGCGGAGCCGCTGCCGGTGCCCGCAATGGGGACAGGGGACGTGGAAGAACAGCTTGACCGTCGCCGCCAGCCACAGCCGGTAGATCTTCCCCGCCTGCGTCGTGGGCGTGCTGAGGTTGACCTGGCACCGGCGGTCGCCGTAGGTCGTCAGCCGGACCTCCGTCGCCGCGATCGCGTCGGCCTCCTCCCCGCTCCAGGGCTCGAACTTGTCGACCTCGTCGTTGACCACCCGCCGGTACGGGTTGGAGGCCATGGAGGTCGCCGAGCCGGACCACATCAGGTCGAGCTGGAACCCGTTCAGCAGCGAGATCGACTCGATCAGGGCCTCGCGCGCCGGATGCCCCAGCAGCCGCCGCAGGGCCGCCGTCCGCCGGAACAGCGGCAGCACGTCGTGCTTGACGATCTGCCGGCCCTTGTCGCGGCTCGGCAGCGTCAGCCCGACCGGGTCGGGGTCGCGGGCGGCCCAGTAGGCCAGCAGGCAGCGGAGGGCCTCCGAGCCGCCGATCTGCCCGGCCTTCATCAGGTTGGCCTGCACGCAGCCGGGGGCGTTGGGGATGTCCATGAGCCCGCGGGCGTAGGGGGCGTTCTCGTTGCGGTAGGGGCCCGGGATGTTGCTGTGCTGCAGGTACCGGTGGCGCTCCGCCCACTCACTCGGCCGCAGGGGCTCCGGCTCCGCCCAGGCCTCCCGCTCCTCGGCCGTCCACGTCGGCTCAGCGGGCCTTGTGCCGGGCCCGTCGGCCGCGGGCGGCCTTCCGCCGCGTCCGCCTGGCCCGCGGTTTCGCGGTGTCGGCGGCCGTCGTCTTGTCGTCGTCGATGCGTTCACCGGCGGCGAACTCCTGGAGGATGGCCCGGACCCGCTCGGCGAGGATCCGCTCGATGCCGGAGCGGTCCTGGCCGGCCAAGGCGTTGGCGACCGACCGCGGCAGGGCCAGCAGCGCGGCCTTGACCGCGTGGATCTGCCGGAGCCGGTGCTGGCGGGCCTCCTCGGCGTCGATGAGCTTGCCCGCGTCGCGGAGCCGGCGCTGCCGGACCGACAGCGACCGCTCGATGAGGTACTGCACGCGGGCCTTGCCGTAGGGCCCCAGCCGGCTGAACTCGCCCGTCCCGGCCTCGGCGGCCGCGGCCTTCTTCCGGTAGGCGGCGGCGGGGTCGGGCTTGAGCTGGATCTCCGCCCAGGCCCGAACCTTCTCGACCTCCCACGGCGGGGCGAGGGCGAACGGCCAGTCGTCGCGGGCGATCCATTTGCGCACCGTCGACTCCGCCCGATGGACCTGGCGGGCCAGGGATCGAATCGACCTGGCCAGGATGGGACGGGTTCCACGCGCCATTCACCGCTCGCTCCTGTCGCCTGCCAGGGGCCTCAGGGCGGCCCCTGCGGGCTGTTCCGTTTTCGCAACCCATTTCGGCGTTTCACGTTGCGCCCGTGCGCGACTGATTTTTCAGACTCCATTTTCGCTCGAAAATTGGGCTAGCCCCGTACCCGCATCAGGGGGTGGGGCCCGGAGGACCCGGACCGCCTTCCGAGCCTGCCCCGCGGGCCTTGGTCCACGCCTCCACCGCCCGCGTTGCCCGGCGGTGGAACTCCGACACCCAGACCGCCGCCTTGCTCCCCCGGGCGCCCGGCTTGGCCGGGTCGGGGGCCGGCGGGTCTGCGGCCAGGTGCATCGCGTGCCTCAGCGATCGCTCGGCCAGGTCCAGCAGATAGCCGCCCGGCAGGACCTTGGCCGCCGCCCCCCACACCGCCCGGAACGACCCGACCTCCCGGCGGACGGCCCGGGCGCTGACCCGCCCCATGGGCAGGCCCAGGGCGTAGTACACCGCCTTGCCGAACTCCGCCCCGCTGTCGTCGTCGGCGATCCGCTCCCAGGTCGTCACGCCCGCGAGCTGCGCCCACAGCGCCCCGTCCCGCTCGCACTCCACGGCGACATCCGGGCGGCCCGGGGAGGGGGGTCGGCCATCGCCGCCCGCCTCCGCCGGGGCCGCCTCGGTCGGGGTCTGCCTGCTGCCCGCCTCTCCCCCGTCCCCCTCGCCGGCGGCGGCGGCCGGCTCCCCCCGGCCTTCCCCCCGATCATCCGGTCGGTCGGGGCTGGGGGGGCAGGCCCGCCGCCCCGCCTCCGCCGGGGCCGCCTCGGTCGGGGGGCGGCCCGCCGCGGCGCCGTCCGCCGCGGGCGGCCCGGGCGGTTGCCGGGGCGCGGCCGCGGGCTTGGCGTCGGCGTCCCCGTGGGCGTCCGCGTGGGCGCGTGCGTTGCCGTGGGTGTGCCCGGTTCGGCGCGCGCCGTTCGCGTGGCCGTTGCCGCCGTTTTTCCGTTGCGCAGGTTGGCCGCTTGCCGCCAGGCAAGCGGCGTTGCCGTTCCCGTTGGTGTTGGCGGCGACCGCCTCGCCGGCCCCGGCCGCCGCGCCCCCCGCCGGCGGCGGTCCGGCCCGGGCCTCGGGGGGCCGGGGTGTATCCTCGGCCGCCTGGCCCTGGCCGTGAGTCCGGTGGTCGGAAGCCTCGTCCCGGTCGGGACGGTGGTGCGGGTGACCCCCCGGATGGCCCGTTGGAGGGGCCTGAGGGCCGCCAGGAGCGGTCTTTGCCGCCAGGTCGGGGGTCCAGGGGACGCGCTCCAGCAGGCCCAGTTGTGGCCCCGCCAGCAGCCGCCTGGCCCAGCCGACCTCGGCGGGGGTCAGCCCGGTCAGCTCGGCGATTTGCCTGGGGCTCGCCGGCAGCCCGCGATGGTCCACCAGATACCCGCGGCCCTCCGCCCGGTCGGCGGCGTAGCAGACGAGCAGCCGCCAGATGCCGTACAGCTTCGCGCCGCCGGCACGGAGGATGGCCAGCCGGATGCCTTCGATCTCATGCCGCGTCGTCAGTCTCCTGTCGGTGGGGTCCGTGTTGATCCACTCCCGCACGTAGGCCAGCGGCGTCGGCCGCCGCCCGCTGAGGAACTTCGCGTCCGGCTCGTGCAGCCGCCAGTGGCGGATCCGCCAGACGTAGCGCCTTGGCGGGGGCTCCTTTGCCGCCGCGCCCCGCGCCGGCCGGGATTTGGTTTTCCGTCTCGCCATCCCTGGCTCGAGCGGGGGTCATTGGCCGGCCTGGTCCGCTTCCGGTTCTCCGCCCAGGGCGGCGATCCGCTTCCGCACGGCCGCCCGCCGCCAGTCGCCGGTGAGGCCGGCGCCGAGGGCCTCTTGAAGCAGCTCGAGGTCCTCGCAGGCCTCGATGACCGGCACGGCGTCCCTCCGCCGGCCGCCGCGGACCAGGGCCGCCTGCTGCTCGTACAGCGTCCGCTTGCCGGGGGGCACGCCCTGCGCCGCCGAGTCGGCTTCGCCGGCGGCGGCGGGTTCCGCGGCCGCCGCCCGCGGGTCGCCCGCCGCCCGCGTGCGGTGTTCGGAGATCACCGCCCGCTTCCATTTCGCCAGCTTCGGGTCGGCCAGGACCGCGTCCAGCGGGGCGTGGTCGCCCAGCCCGTCCAGCAGCTCGGTCAGCTTCGCCGGCCCGTCGGGCTTCTTGGCGATCGCCCCGATCCGCTGGGCCAGCTCGGCGACCCCCTGTTCGGCCTGGACGCCCTCGGCCGTGGGCCGGGCGGGCAGCTCGACGCCCCAGTGGCCCGCCAGGGCCTCCAGGAGGGCGATGTCGGCCAGGGCCACGTCGGACAGGGGGACGTTCGCGATTGCGGGCTGCCAGTTCGAGACGCCCGGCTGGTCGGCGTCGTTCATGCAACTGCATTCGAGGATCCGGCAGAGGCAGCGCCGGAGGTCCGCCGCCTCCCAGCCGCCTTGCAGAAAGACGGCCGGGTCGGGCAGGTCGCGGGCGCCGATCTCCGTCCAGTCGTCCCACCGGGCCACCAGGTACAGGGCCACGTCGGCGGCGTCGTCGGGCAGGTGGGGGACCTGCAACGCCCAGTCGTGCAGCCGCCGGCCGACCGCCACGCCGTAGTCGTACAGGGCCACGGCGAAGCGCTGCTCGGCCGTCCAGGGCCACTTCCGCTGCATCTCCTTCATCCGCTTCTGCGCGGCGTCGTAGCCGTGGCCGGCGCCCGAGCGCTCGCTGGCCTTCCGATAGCGCTTGAGGCACTGTGGGCACAGCTTGCGGTCCTTGCTGTCGTCGAAGCTCTCATCCGCGTCGGCGACCTTGCCGCAGGCGGCGCAGACGTCCAGGCCGGCCTTGCGGGCCTTCTTGATCCGCTCGGCCTGCTTGGCCTCGGCGGCGGCCTTGCGCTTCGCCTTGACCTTCTCCCAGGCCTTCTCCTTGGCCCGGTAGCAGGCCTCGTTGGTGCAGTGGCCCCGCTTCGCCGAGCCGCGCGGGGCGAGCCCGGCGAACAGCGTCGGCTGGTCGGCATAGGTGGCCGTGTTGTCCGGGCAGCCCTCGCAGGCCCGCCTGCCGGCGTAGGGCTCCCCCTTGGGCCAGCCGTGCTTGCTCAGGGAGAGCATCACCGCCTCGACGCGGTCGCGGAGGTCCTCCATGGGCAGCACGAAGTCGCCATCGTCCAGGGCGGGCTCGTCGGTCCTCCGATTGGTCCGGCCCATCCAGTCGCGCTTGACGCCGCGCCAGGCCTTCTTCTTCGCGTCCCAGCTCAGCCGGGTCGCGTCCTCGGCCAGCTCGCGCTGCCGGGCCGGGTCGCCCACGCGGCAGATCAATTCGGCGTGCTTGACCGGCAGCCGGCCGTCGGCGAGGAGATCGGCGACCTCCGGCGCCAGCCGGGTCAGGTCCAGGTGCTTCCGCACGTAGTCGTCGCTCTTTCGGACCTCCGCGGCGATCTCCGCGACGGTCATCCCGGCGTCGGCCAGGGCCCGCAGGGCCCGGGCGGTCTCGACGTGGTTGAGGTCCCGGCGGTTGAGGTTCTCGCTCAATCGCATCCGCGCCGCCGTCGCGGCGTCGAGCCCATCGTAGACGCGGGCCTCGACGTGGCTTTCCCCGGCCTCGCGGGCGGCGCGGAGCCGCCGCTCGCCGGCGATCAGCTCCAGGCCCGCCGGGGTCTTGTTGATCACCACCGGCTGGAGCAGCCCGTCGCGCTTGATCGAGCCGGCCAACTGCAGGAGGGGCGCCTCGGCGAAGTCGGTCCGGGCGTTGGCGCCGGCGACGACGGCGATGTCGTCGATCTTGACCAGCATGGTCTTGGCGGAGGGCCGGCGCCAACAAGAACCGGCAACCCCTCCGTCGCTCTGCGTCTCTGTGCCTGCCTGCCGGCCAGGCAGCTCGGCGCTCTGTCGCTCCGCCTCGGCCAGCAGGGCGTCCTCCACGCGCTGGCAGGCGGCCTTGGCGTCGGTCAGCGTGGCAAAGGGCTGCAGTCGTCCATACTGATTGGAGAGCTGGTCGCGGCCCTCCTCCAACAGCTCCTCGCTGCTGAGGTGGACGCTGTGCAGGTTGCCTGGTTTGACGGGCGAGATGCACCAGCGCAAGGCCCCCGGAGCGAGGTCGCCGATCTGGGCCATGCTGTCGGCGACCTGCGCCCGCCCGGACTTCTGCCATTTCAGCTTCGTGCCTGCCGGCTTTTTCCTCCGGCGTTTCTTCGTCGCTGTTGCCGTCGTCATGTCGGACTCCTTTTCGCAGAGATCCAGGGATTCGGATTCGACACAGAGTCGCAGAGCTTCTGAGTTTCCATTTAATTCGTGTAATTCGTGCTAGCGGCCCCAGTCGAGGTGCCAGCCGTCTGCGGCGGCCCCCGTGGCCGCGGCCAATACCGCCGCCTGCACGCTGGCGGCGCTGGCGTGGTGGATACATTTACGCTTGTGGAACAGCTTGCAGACATACTGCCAGCCGACGCCGAGGCCGCCGTGGAACGCTTGCACGCGAACCGTGTAGTCCTGCCGCAGGAGGCAGGCGATCAACGGGCCTGTCGCGTCCTGCTGGCTCATGCCCGCTTGCTCCCCCGCGACCTGGCGATCGCCTCCCAGCCCTGCCAGGCGCGGAGGCAGACCCGGCAGAACGCCTCGGGGGGGAAGTGGTCGACCGGCGGCGTGTATTGATGGCCGCAGGTGATGGTATCGCCCGCGTAGAGTTCCTTCCCGCAGTGCGTCCACCCGCCGCCGGTCTCGGTCCAGTGCCAGAGGCTTAGGCCCGACCTGCCCGGACGTCGCCAGCGAAGCCAGTGGCGTTTGTTGTCCCTTTCCGCGTCGTGTTCCATGTCGGCCCCTTAGAACGTGCTCATTTATCGTGCGGACCATTCATGCAACCCGTGTAATTCGTGTCATTCGTGGATCAGGCCGCTTCCTCGCCCTCGGCCGCGGTCTCAAACAGCGGCTCGGCCGGGCCGCTGTGCAGCACGTCCACCAGCTTTGATAGCGGCGTGCACCACGCCCCGCGGCGGGCGATCACGCCGTGGAACTCCTCCACGTCGTGCTTGCGGAGCTTCCAGGTGAGCTCGCCGTCCTTCGTGCGGGCGTAGTAGCGGATGAGGCAGCGGTGCTCGGCGTCGCGGAAGTCGTCGCGGACCTCGATCAGGTCCTCGCCCAGGGCCCTGCGCCGCTCGGGGACCTTCTCGGGCTCGAGGAACTCCCCGGCGACCTTCGCGCCGCAGTGGCAGAGCTCGTGGTCGATCAGGGCCGCCAGCTTGCCCAGGGCGCCCTCGGCGCCCTCGGCCTCGGCGACGAGGGCCAGCCAGTCGCCGGAGAGCTTGATCAGGAAATCGACCCGCGCGGCGTCCTTGCCCGCCAGGCCGGCCAGGACCTTGTCCCGCGGCCGCGCCTTCCACGCCTTGCCGATGCTCACCCGCTCGCCGGCGGTGAGCTTCCCGGCCACGCCGGCGGCCCGCTCGACCATGAGCAGGATGCACGCCCCGCCCATCTTCAGGTGCCGGTGCTCGTCGGTCGCGTCGATGATCTGCTGGGCCGTCCGCCGCATCTCCGCCGGGGCGACGGCCAGGCTCCGCTTGCCGTCGTCGTAGTCGGCGCCGTCCAGGGCCAGGACGTTGGGGGTCTGCACCTTCGTTCGCGCCTTGCTCTTGCGTGTCATGGTTGGCCTTTCAGTCCACGAATTACACGGATTGCACGAATTACAGCAGTGACATCCGTTTCTGTTCTCGTTCGTGTAATTTGTGTGATCCGTGGACTACGGTGTTTCTTCTTCTGCGTCCGCGGACTACTCCGGTAGCTCGACGACCTCCGCCCCGCCGCTGCCGGCCTTGACCAGGTCGATCGCGTCGGAGCAGCCGGCCTTGTCGGCGTAGCCCTCGCCGGAGTCGGCGATGATCCGGCCGTTGCCCGCCCGCAGCCGCCAGCGCCATTCGCGGGCGGCGTCCCGGTAGATCTCGAATCTCATGGCTGTCTCCCGGCCGATATGAACGCCCGCGCCCGGGCCCGCGGCCGGACCGTCCGGCCGGACGGGCGCTGCAACGTCCCTGCCGCCGCGGGCCGTGGCGTCCACGGCGGCGCTCGTCTCTCGGCTGCTTACGGACGTGGTTTCTTGCCTGGCAGTTTGCTCCTCGAACGGAAGGACCACGCCGTGCGTCACGGGCCCGGGCGTGAGGGTGGGGTTGGGCTTGGGGCCTCGTGGCCAGCAGAGGATCAGGCCCACAAGAACGGCACCGATCACGGCGTGGCAGAGTTGACCGAACCGCCGGCGGCGGTTGGGGTCTCCGTTCGCCGCGGTCGGCTTCGGCCAGAAGCCCCGCCGGTATTCACCCCCGGGTCCGGTCACGATCGGCGGCGTTTCGTCGCGTCTCGTCCCTGAGTCCATCGGTCGCTCCTTCGATCCCAGAGAAACAGCGATTCGACACAGAGCCCCAGAGATTCAAAGGGCCTCTGCCGTTTCGGCGGCGTCGTCGAACAGCTCCGGCTGGGCGGGCTGGGGAAAGTGCCGGAGCTCCACGTAACGGATCGGGCACGGCCGCAGCGTCCCCGCGGCGCGGCGGCCGAGCTCCTCGCTGACGGGCGTCAGGCAGTAGATCGCCTGGGCACCGTAGAACTGCGTCATGGCCGGGTCGCCGTCCACGGCCGGCACGTCGACCCGGAGCAGCTTGACCCCGGCGATTACGGCTTCGGAGATCTTCCCCGCCACGCGATGGCGGCCCATGATCTCCAGGATGGCCCACGTCTCCAAGCCGGAATCGGCCACGTCCTCTTCATTCATCCTTCGACTCCCGATCTCTGGTCCTCTGTTCCTCTGCGGCCTCTGTGATGGGCCAGCGGCCGGTCCGCCGGGCCGCGTAGCCGGCGGCGGTGATGGCGTACCGTTTGACCCTGCACCCGCTGGCGGCGATCGCCTCGGCGGTCCCGTCGATCAGGGCGGCCAGTCGGGGCTTCCACGCCGGCCGGCCGGCGTTGGGATATTCCGCCCGATGCAGCCGCCCGCACAGGCTGGACTCCTTGATCCCCGTGTGGCGGGCGAGCTCTTCGCGGGTGAGCGGCCCCAGCTCGGCCAGGGCCCGCAGGACGGCGGCGATCTGCCGGCTGACCCGCCGGTCGGCGACCGCCGCCCCGGCGGCCTGGTGGGCCTGCCGCCGGCGGGCGGGGGCGCCGACCGCGGCGGCGTCGAACAGCGGCCCGGCGCGTTGTCTGCATCCTTCCATGCCGCACCGTTCGGACTCCGTTGCCGCCCGGGCCGCTCAGCCCGCGACGGTTTCCAGCTCCACGTCGGCGATCGCCAGCAGGGCCGATAGGCCGACGTGGCCCAGGTGGCAGCCGTTGGGGCAGGCGATGCCCACGATGCCGTCGGCGTCGACGGTCACCACCAGCTCGTCGCTGTCGAAGCGCAGCCCGCACTCCGGGCAGACCCGTATGGGGCTCACGGCGCGCTCTCCAGGTGGATCCGGGCCGGGCCGATCCGCCCGGCGCGGTCCAGGGCCAGCAGGTGCTCGCCCACGGCGATCAGCCAGCCGGCCTCGACGTCGGCGGCCCGGCCGCCCAGCCGCCGGGCCAGCTCGCACAGGGCCTCGGTCACCGACGGCCGCGGCGGGGCGTCGGCGTCGCCGTCGGCGAGGGCGAGCCGGCCGGGAATGATGCTCCCCGAGGCCGTCAGCACGGCGACCCTGCCGGTGGCCGGGCTGACGAAGGCCAGGCCCTCGGGCACGCGGAGGCGGACGCAGCCGGCGGCGGCGCCCAACTCCGTCGCCCCGGCCAGCAGATCGTCGTCAACGCCGTCCAGCAGGGCGGCCTCGGCGGCCTCGGCGGCGTCCTCGGCGCAGGTCTCCTCCGGGCGGCGGGCGGCGGGGGCTCGCTCGCCGTCGCCGCCCCGGCCCCGGCGGCCGGTCCGGCCGGCCCGGTTGGCGCGGGCCCGGCCAAACCCGGCCGCGGCCTTGCCCGCCCGCCGCGTGGACGGCAGGGCGTGGAAGGCGGCCTCCTTGCCCCTGGGGCTGTCGGGTTTGGTGTAGAGGGCCACCCCGTGGGCCTTGCAGATCCCCCGGCTGGCCGCCGGGCGATCGCAGCCGGGCACCCGGCAGGCCCCCTTGTCGGACTTCCGTTTCCGTGCCATGTCGGACTCCTTTCCCTTTGCAGGCCCGCCGCGGGCGGGCCGTGGTCCGTCACACGCCCGCGGCATCCTCCGCGGGGTCGTCGTCATCGTCGTAGAAGCCGGCCTCGGCGAGGACCTCCTCGGCCTGGCGCAGGTCCCGCGCGGCGGCCGCCTCGCTCCGCCGCCGGCCGGCGGTGTGCTTCGCCCGCCTCCGCCTCCACGCCCGGCCGTCCAGGGCCGCGGCGAAGCGCTCGACGGCCTCCACCGACGTGTACCGCCGCCCGCCGAGCTTGATCGTCTCCAGGCGGACCCGCCGGCCGTCGACGCCGCGGACGCCCTTGGTCGCCCACCGCCAGAGGGTGACCTGGGAGACCTTCCGCCCCGGCGCCCGCCGCGGCAGCCAGTCGGCCACGTCGTTCAGCCGGATGATCTGCTCGCTCACCAGCCGGTCCGGCTGGCCGGCCGCGGCCTCGTCCTGTGCCTTCGCCTGCGTCATGGCTTGGCTGCCCTCCGCCCGGCCGGCCCGGCCATGCGGACATCCGGGAGAGATCCGCCGGGAACGCCCCGGCGTCGATGGACAAGCAGGACTTGCGTCATGGCCAAATGCCCCGCGGCCGGGCCGGCCGGAGGGAGGGTCGGTTTCAGGGGTCCGCCCCGGCGGCCAGCCGCCGGACGTGATCCAGCAGCCGGCGGCGGTCCAGCCGGGACAGCGCCCCGCCGGTGGTCAGCATGGCGACGAACTGCTCGGCGAGGCGGTCGGCCCGGACGTCCGGCTGAAGCCTCCGGGCGGCGGCGAGGAAGGTCCGGGCCTGGCGGTCGAATCGCCGCAGGGTCGTGGTGGCCTTGGTCACCGCCACGCCGCGGGCGTCGGCGACCTCCTGGCAGCTCCAGCCGGTCCGTCCGATGGGCACGAGCGGGCCCTTTCACCCCCCTGGCCATCGGGGGTGAAAAAAACTCGCCCGCCGCCCGCGCCGCGTCCCTGCCGCCAGGGGGGTTAAAACTCGTCCGTGATTCACCGTTGTCGGTTCGCACGTTTCCGGGACACTCAGGAGCGATGGACCGGATCGCCCATCGCGTCGTCGTCAACGGCGGCCCCGCGGCGGGGGGAGACCGCGGGGTCCGCCTCGTGGCCCGGCGTCGCGGGCCGGGGGAAACCCGCGGCCGCCGGGTGCTCCGCGTCGCTCAGCTCGCTCGGCGCATCGACCAGCTCCCCCGTCTCGGGATCCGTGTCGCCGCCGCCGGCGGCGGCCATCCGCCAGCACTGCGGCCGCGCCGCCCCGCCGAAGCCGTGGCAGCCGTCCGGGTCGCCCTCCCCGTCCCCCCCGCCGGCGACGTTGCCGATCCAGTCGCGGCAGAGCCGGCACCAGGGGTTGACCGCGTCGGCCGGCCGGTTCGGGGCGGCCAGCATCTCTCCCACCAGCCGCCGGGCGCGACACAGGGCCGCAGAGGACTCAGAGGGGCTGAGTTGTTCCGCCAGACTACGCATTCTCTGTTCTTCCTCTGTCTCTCTGCGCCTCTGTGTCGAATCTGCCGTCTCTGCCGCTCACGCCGCGCTCCAGGCGATCGGGAAGCGTTCCCGCCCCGTCGCCGCGTCGATCCAGCAGAGGGGCTCGATGTCCGAGTCCCCGCCGGCCAGCCCCGGGCAGTTGCCCGCGTGGCGGCTCAGCCGCTCGCACCGCAGGCACCAGGGCGAGCAGCGGACCACGATCGGCCGCTGGCCCGCGGGGAACACGATCAGCTTGGGCCGCCGGCCGAACGTCCGCTCCTTCGGCGGCTCCCGGTCGGCCTTCGGCGGGGCCGGTTTCAGCAGCCGCCGGGGCATCGGCATCTCCGACGCCCTCGGCCGGGGGCCGGCGGGATGCTCTTTCGTCGCCGCCGTCATGCCGTTGGCTCCGCCGCTGGCTGGACCTCGGACGGATCCACGCCGAGGGCCTTGCACACCTTGCCGACTGCCGCCAGGCTGGCGCCGTTCCGATTCAGGACGCGACTGACCGTCGCCGCGGACAGGCCCGTTGCCCTTGCCGCCCAGGCGACCCCGCTGGGCTTGCCTTCCAGCTTCCTCCGGTTCATGGCCCGAACCAGGGGATCGGGGTCGTAGTCGAAACCCGTCATCAGGTTCTCCGTAACCGTCACTACAGTGCCCTTCGTGGTCACCACAGGCACGAATAGCGTATCTGTGGTGATGCCGTCAAGCATTCCTTTCCACTTTTTTGCGATTTTTTTCCGGGCAGCCGTTACCGGAGTAACCTGTGGCTGTGGAACTGGCGGAGAAGCTGAGGCGGGTCCGGGCGGGCAGGTCCTACGCAGACGTCGCTAGGGAAGTTGGCTGCTCGCCAGGGAACATCCGCAAGATCGAAGCCGAAGCATCCCGGCCTGGCTTTGACCTCGGGATGCGCTTGGCGAGGGCATTAGGTGTGCCCGCGGAGTGGTTGGCTGATGACGAGGCCGACTGGCCACCGCCGGCGAGCGAGGAAGGCCAGGCGGTGGAGTTGGTCCGCGGAGCGCTGACGAAGGCCGGCATCGCCGGCGACTTGACGGATGAGGAGCGCGAGCTCCTGGCCGGTTTCCGGCAACTAGCGCCGGCCCAGCAGCGGGAGCTGTTGGGATACCTCAGGGGCCTGGCGGCAGGTGGATCGTCGCGCGGGGCGGCGATGGCCGCTGACTTGGAGCGTCGTCTATTGCAGCGGGGCGGTAATGACGGGACAGAACCTCCTTCAGGACCGTGAGGTCCTCGGCTGGCATGGCCGCGAGGTAGCGGCAGGTCTCCAGGATGAGATCTCGGCGCGTGGCGTCGTCGGCCTGATCGGCCAGGGCAAGGATCGTCGTCTGCATGGCCGCCCCTTCACCGGGCCCCGGGATCCCAGCCCCCGTGGCGTCTGAACAGGAGCTTAACGAAACGCCGTGGGCGTGTCAAGGCCCATTCTGATCGGGGCTGCCATGGCGGCCCTGCAAGGTCTCCAGGTAACGAGCCCTCAGCGGGCAGAATAGGGGGCAAATCAAATGCGGATAAAGCGAGTTCACGTCAAGAATTTCCGCTGCATTCTGGATGAAGGAATCGACTTCGAGAAGCTGACGGTGTTGGTCGGTCCCAACGGGGCCGGCAAATCCGCGTTCCTCCGAGCGATCCGGGTCTTCTACGATACCACGCTTTCCGTGTCGCAGGAGGACTACTACAACCGGGATAACGATGCGGCAATCGAGATAGCTGTCACTTTTGACGCCCTGACCGAGGAGGAAAACGAGCTCTACCGACCGTATTTGGACCATGAGACCCTGACGGTCACGAAGATCATCCGCGGTTCCGAGGTCAAGTATCATGGCACCCGGCTACAGAATCCTGACTTCGAGGGAGTAAGACGCCATGCCGGGAAACGTGATCGCAGAAGCGCATATGCAGAGTTACGAGGCCGGCCCGAGTACGGCGAACTGCCAACGGCCAGCAGTGCGGACGCCGCCGACCGGGCCCTGCAGGCCTGGGAAAACGAGCATCCTGAGCGCTGTCAGATGCGGCCCGACGATGGCCAGTTCTTCGGGTTCCGCCAAGTGGGGCAAGCCCGTCTGGAGAGACACACCAGGTACGTCTTTGTCCCTGCGGTCCGTGAAGCGTCCAACGACGCCGCCGACGCCAGGGGTAGCGCGATCCATGAGATCATGGAGCTCGTTGTCCGTAGCGTCCTGGCCCGGAATGAAGACTTCACCAGTTTCAAGAGTCGAACGCAGGCGGAATACGACGGCCTCATCGATCCCAAAGTTCTGCCGCAACTCGGTCAGTTGGGCAAGGATCTGACGAGAATCCTCCGGGATTACGTGCCTGCAGCGGCGGTCCTACTCCGCTGGCTCGAGGCTGACGACCTGACGATCCCGATGCCGAGGGCAAGCACATGGCTCGAGGAGGACGGATTCCGGACCACGGTCGATCGGGCTGGGCACGGGCTGCAAAGGGCCTTCATTCTCTCCCTGCTGCAGCAACTGGCCGCAGCCCAGGCAGAGCAGCCCGTGGAGACGGAAGAATCTCCGGATGGGGAGGCGGCAGCCGGGGCGCTTCCGGAACGTCTGCCGCATTTGATCCTCGGAATCGAAGAGCCCGAGCTGTATCAGCATCCGAACCGACAGCGTCATCTGACTCGCGTTCTCTGGCAACTCGCCGAAGGCAGGATCCAAGGAGTCGCCGCCAGCACGCAGGTCATCTACTGCACTCATTCTCCGCTGCTTGTAGACCTTGTGCGTTTTCACTGTGTGCGCCGGCTCACCAAGGTTCCGGACCCCGAGCTGGGTCCCGTTGCCGACGATGATACTGATAGGCCTCCTCTGATCACAAGAGTCGCAGCAAATAGCCTTGAGGCTGTGGCTGGGAAGCTGGAAAAAGCGCAAGACACGCCACCCCGAACTCCATTCACCGCCGAATCCATCAGTGCCCGGTTGGCGACCCTCTTGACGCCGTGGGTCAATGAGGGCTTCTTTGGGGATGTCGTGGTCCTGGTCGAAGGGGCGGATGACTATAGCGCAATCGCCGGCGCCGCTTTGCGCATGGGCCGGACGCTGGACAGTGAGGGAATAGCCGTAATCCCCTGTGCCGGAAAGAACAACATCGATCGCATCTACCTCATCTTTTCGGGTCTGCACATCCCGACGTATGTCGTCTGGGATGGCGATGCCGACAGCGGGACAGAACCCGGAGCCAACAGGAGGCTGCAGAGACTTCTGGGAGTGGAGGACCCCCAGGACTTCCCGCCGACAGAGGTCGGAGCGCATTACGCCGTATTCGAAGATGAGCTTGAGTCGGCCATCCGAGCTGCGATCGGCGACGACATCTTTAGGGCAACAGCAGATGCCTTCAAGGCAACCTACGGCTATCCCGACGATGATAGCTGCCGCAAGTCGCCCCTGTTCTTCAAGAGCTTGCTAGAGCAAGGAGCCAAGCAAGGCCGTACAGTGCCGGAGTTGGAGCAGATCATCGAGCGCGTATCGGCTCTCCGTCCTTCGCCACCGGTGGCCACGGAAGAAGAGCGCGACGATTGATTTCGAGGTTCTGGGACAGGAGCCATGCCCCGCCGGTCCGCCACCGGCGTGCCGGCGAGACATCGCCTTGCTGCGAACACGCTTGACGGTAATCTACCGCCGCCGCCGGCGGCCGGATTTGGGCGGCGCGATGTAAGTGCTGCTGTTACCGCGATCGGCGCCGGGTCGCCGAAAGCGTTTGCAGGTCGGGGCCGCTTGGCGCGGTCCGGCCGTAAGAATCGAAGACATCGCTATTTGTCGCGTTCCGCCGGATTCGGGATCCCGTTCGCAATCAGCAGGTCGCGGGTTCGAGTCCCGCCATCTCCAGTGACGTGAAGTGCAGCCGAGTCCGGGGCTTGCGGACGATCCCGGTCGCCTGACGGCAGGCGACCGGAGCGGCAAATCGG
>Ga0180431_10000916_pt1 | contig 41610 bp, 41 predicted proteins | sample SS_ome_11_FD_132459 | JGI IMG/M metagenome (GOLD analysis project Ga0180431, IMG submission 132459) | Hypersaline lake sediment archaeal communities from the Salton Sea, California, USA - SS_1_MS_1 metaG | ecosystem: Environmental > Aquatic > Non-marine Saline and Alkaline > Hypersaline >... | reverse complement strand
GAGGATTAGAGCCTTCTCTTCCGCGGCGGGGTAATGGCGTTTCTTGCTCATGGGAATCTCCTTGGCTAGGTTCGATGCTAATTCAAACCACGGAGAATTCCAGTTCCAAGGGAATCAAAACACAAGCTCATCCGGTTGAGCCAGACGCCTTGCGTGCTTAATCGCTATCGGCATCATTGTCGCGAGCAAAGGGGTCTCGTGTCCATAGACATCTCGCTTCAGCCGCCTTCCGTCATAGGGAAATTCGCGATTCTGAAGCACACGCAGCCATGTTGCCTCGCTTACCTGCCGATCAATTCCACAACGGAACCATGCCTCAAGTTGTGGCACGGCGAGCCCCACAGCAATCTTCAACGGTTCTCGATGAGAGCGTGGGGACAGGAGACACTTTACTCCGTCGATCACAGATCGGAGTCTACAGAGCCGGCAGTTCGCATTGGCCTTGCCCGCTTGATCGCGTGATTTTTCATGTACGGGGGAGCGATCGGAATCCATGACAACGACCAATGCGTCTGTATCCGTGCGGAAGTGAAGATGCTTCAACACCGTGTGCAGACTTGCCAGCACGGCGTCATGGCCACGACTTCGCAGGGGAGGCATCTTAGGGACTTCCGTTTCCTCCCCCAGAAGTGCGTCGACCAGTATGCGAATGGCCGCTTCGTCAACAGGGGATTCGCTAAAGACGGCAACTTTCATGAGTTGCTCGGCACTCCTCCAAGGACTCCGCTGTACCACACTTCGCCCAATGGTGCGTCACCAAGGACCTCCAAAAGGTGTGGTTGCTCGGATAATCGCTCGAACTTCACTTCCCCACCCTCTTTGTTGGCAATAACGATCTCTTCCGGACGGTCCTTGAACAGGTCGAGAAAGTAGGGTGAATGGGTTGTGGCGATTACCTGGACGGGCCTGCGGTCTTCGCCACAGCTTTCTGGATAACTCAGCCGGTACAGGACCTCTTGCACCCGCCGCAGCAGTCGCGGATGAATTCCGCGGTCGGGCTCCTCAAGACCGATCAACGAGGGCGGGTTGGGAAGATAAGCCAAGGTGAGAATGACCAGGGCAATGAGCGTTCCTTGCGACAGGTCCCGTGCAGGAATCTTATAATGGCCGTTCCGGGTCCGCATGAAGATCACTCGTTGCCCATCCCCAGTCAAATCGAATGATAACCGATCGAATTCCGGCAACCACTGTTCCACTTCTTCGTTGAGGGCTTCAAACCGTGCCTCATCTTCATCGCGCAGGCGGTCGAGAACGGCCGAAAACTTGGCCCCGTTGCGGGCCAACTCGACATTCTTCTCAAGTGCTGCCGGCGCGGCTATGGCCGTAGCATCAAGCGAGAATACTCGCATGTTGTCCATGCAACGGTTGAAATCGTTGGTATCGTGAGGTCCGCCTTTGCTAACATCAATGTCCTTGGTACGGGTCAACGTGGGCAAGCAACGAAGGAAGGACTCGGCTCCGCCAAATGGTTGCCCCCAGTACAATCGAATCTCGACCTTTGTTCGTTTGTCGGGTTGTACACCCGCACTCATCACCTCTCTAAAATCCATCACCTCCTTGCCACTAATCATTTCCAACGCCTGTAATACAGTCGTCTTTCCACTGCCATTCGGTCCGACCAGAACGGTACACGGACTCAATGGGAGCGTAGCATTACGGAGTGCCTTAAAATTCTCAAATTTGATCGACTCGATCATGGTTTTGTCCTCCGCATAGCAGCATACCACACCCCTCTGGAGAAATCTACCCGTGCCAGTTGTGCGGGTGCTGAAGTCCGCACAAGAAGAGACCGCCTCCCCGCACCTGCGGGGAGACGGCCTTCTGGCAATTGGAACCTGTTGTGTGGTTTCGTTGGTTGTCGGCCGTGGCCGCATCCCCCGGGCGCTCCTGCGGGAGAGCGGAACCGGGAAAGGATCGTGTTCGGCCGGGACACGAACATGACGTTGCTACTCCTCAGCGCATCCGCCACACCCTTTGTTTGTTGCCAAGCCGTGATCGCTCGCGTCGCCGACGGCCCATCCTAGCCAGAAACCGGCCCGGAATTGAGGCGACTCACCTCCCTCCTTAATACGCATGGGTGGATAGGTTAAACACCCTAGCGGGGGCCGGCTATGGTCACACAGACCAACGCCCGCTGAAGGTCCAATTGCTCGGCAGTTTCGCACAGCATGGTGCTCGCAACAATCACCAGCCGCGAAATCAATGGTAAAGTGTACGAATTTGGCCAATCGGCTCAACGGCGATTTTTCAAAATAGGACGGCTTTTTTCTTTCATGGCCGGTCCCCGTTGGCCCTTGAATCCCGCGGCGTTTGACGTAAGAATCAGGCTTTTGCGTCCCATTCCTCACAAGGAGCGAGGCCCATGAAAGTCGTGCCCCTGGGCGAAAAAGTGGTCGTCAAACGGCTGGAAGCGGAAGAAGTCACCGCCGGGGGGATCGTTTTGCCCGACACGGCCAAGGAAAAACCGCATCAGGGCCGCGTCCTTTCGGTCGGCGACGGGCAACTCCTCGCGGACGGCTCCCGGGCGGCCCATCAGGTCAGCGAGGGCGACCGCGTCCTTTTCAGCAGTTATGCCGGCACCGAAGTGGTGGTCGACGGCGAGGATCTGCTGATTATGGGCGAGGACGAGATTCTGGCGGTTATGTCCTGAGTATCGTGCTACGCCGCTGGTCTTCGCCGGTCGCCGAGGTACAATAGGCTGTTGTTCCAACACTCCTGATAGGGGGAATTTGCCATGTCCGCTCGCCATTTGCCGCCGTTTGCCCTGTTTGCAGCCCTCGTCGGACTCGCCGTGTCCGCTTCGGCCCAGCAACCGGATGCGAAGCCCAACATCCAGATCGACGCCGGGACCTACGGCCGGACCGTCGATCGAGCCATCCAGTTTCTCAAGACGAAGGGGCAATCGCCCGACGGATCGTACGCCGGCTACACCGGCCCCGGCGTTACCGCTGTGGTGACTACGGCAATACTGAAACACGGCCGCTCGCCGGACGACCCCGTCGTGGCCAAGAGCCTTAAATACCTGAAGGGGTTCGTCAAGCCCGACGGCGGCATCTACAAGAAAGACAACTTCTACCGCAACTACGAGACCAGCATCGCGTTGCTCTGCTTTGCCGAGGCCAACAAGGACGGCCGTTACGACAAGCTGATCGCCGATGCCCAGCGGTTTCTCAAGGGGATTCAGTGGGACCAGGACGAAGGCCACAATAGCGCCAGCACCAGTTACGGCGGGGCGGGCTACGGAAAACACAAGCGGCCCGATCTGTCCAACACGAGCTTCCTGATCGAGGCATTGCAGGCGGCCGGGACCGGGCCGGACGACGAGGCCATGAAGAAGGCCCTCATCTTCGTCTCGCGGTGCCAGAACCTTGAAACGGAGAACAACACCACGCCGTTTGCGGCCAAGAACCCGGACGGCGGTTTCTACTACACCCCGGCCGCCGGCGGGAGTTCCCAGGCCGGCGAAACGCCCGGCGGCGGATTGCGCAGCTACGGCTCGATGACCTACGCCGGGCTGAAGAGCATGATCTACGCCGGTGTGAAGCCGGACGATCCGCGCGTGAAGGCCGCCGTGAAATGGGCCGAAAAACACTACGGACTGAAGTCGAATCCCGGGCTCGGCAACGCGGGACTCTACTACTATTATCACATGTTTGCCAAGGCGCTCGACGCAGCCGGCCAGGACGAAATTACCGATGCCAAGGGCGTGAAACACAACTGGCGCCGCGAACTGCTCGAAGAGCTCGTCCGACGCCAACGCCCCGACGGCTCCTGGATCAACGAGAACCCCCGATGGCTCGAAGGCGACGCCAGCCTGGTCACCGGCTATGCCCTGCTGGCGCTGGCCTACTGCAAGCCGGCAGCGGAGAAATAGAGGACAGTGGGCAGAGGGCAGATTATCGATTACCCATCACCTATCACCCAACACTTGCCACCATGGATCTATTCGAAGCCATTGAAAAGCGTTACAGCTACCGCGGCGAGTTCACCGACGCACCGGTGCCGCGGGATGACCTGGAGAAGATCGTCATGGCCGGGATTCGGGCGGCGACGGGCAAGAACGAGCAGGTCGCGTCGTTCGTGATTATCGACAACCCGGACCTGCTGAAGCAGATCGCCGAGATTGTCGGCAAGCCCACTTGCCGCACGGCCAAGGCCATGATCGCCTGTATCGGCGATCCCCGGCCCGTGCTGGGGAACTTGTCGTTCGTCGCGGAAGACTGCGCCGCGTCGGTCTCGAACATGCTGCTGGCGGTGACCGCCCTGGGCTACGCCACCGTCTGGCTCGACGGGGTGTTGCGGGGCGAGAACAAGGCCGAGCGGATCGGCAAAGTGCTCGGCGTACCCGAGGGCAAGTACGTGCGGATTCTCCTGCCGATCGGCGTTGCCGCCGAGCCGGGAACCCAGAAGGAGAAGCTTCCCTTCGAGCAGCGGGCGTGGTTTAATAAGTACGATGGATGAGTTGCTCGCGCGATGAAGACGGCTTTTGACACAAGAGCATAGAAGGGAGCACCCGCCCCCGGGCTGCACAAATTCACCGCGACAAGCCGGGGGCAGGTGCCCCCTCCTATCCGATTGCCGCGATACGATGAACCGCACATGCTTCTTATGCAGAACATTTCTGCCCTTTGTGTTCGCGTGCGCTTTTCCCGGCGCCGCTTCGGCCCAAGTCGACCGCAAGCACACGGAAACCCTGCTGGCCCCGTTCCCGCGGGAGGTCTACGACTCGACGATCCTCAGCCCCAACGGCCGGCGGATTGCGTACGTCCGGCCGGACGGCAAAGCTCGGGCGGCGGTGATCGACGGTAAGCCGGAGAAGACGTACCAGAAGGTCGACGGCCTGACGTTCAGCCCCAACAGCCAGTGGCACGCCTACGGGGCGCTGTCCGGCGGCGCGTGGCGGCTGGTCGTCAACGGCCGCGAGCAGCCGCCGCAGAACCGCGTCGGGACGCCGGTCTTCAGCCCCGACAGCAAGCGGCTGGTCTACACGGCCCTGCAAGCCGACGGGGAGCACGTCGCCGTCGTGGAAATCAACCAGCCGCCGGGCAAGGCCTACGAGCGGATTTTTGAAGGGAAACTCGTCTTCAGCCCCGACAGCAAACGCTTGGCCTATGGCGCCCGCATCGGTGAGAAATGGTACATGGTCGTCGACGGAAGGCCGATCGGGCCGTTCGACTTCCTTGGTGCGAGCACAGGCATCCACTTCAGCAGCGACAGCAAGCACCTGGCCTTTGCGGCAATGGCCGGCAAGCGGTGGTGCGTTGTCGTCAACGGAAAGAAGCAAAAACTCTACGACAACGTCGGGCGCCTCTCGATGAGCCCGGACGGAAAACAGCTCGCCTATCTCGCCGGCTCCGGCGGGAAATGGCTCGTCGTACACAACGGGCAGGAGGGGAAGCCGTACGACGCGATCGGGGAAGACACCCTGCGGTTCAGTCCCGACAGCGCGAAGCTGGCCTATGCAGCTTCAAGCGGCGGCAAGTGGTTCGTCGTGGTCAACAAGCAGGAAGGCAAGCCGTACGACGGGATCGCCGAGATGTCTTTCAGCCCGAACGGCAAACAATTCGCCTACACCGCAAAGATCGGCGCCACCGAGACGGTCGTCCTGGACGGGCGGGAGCAGAAGATTTACGACCGCATCGGCGGGGGCACCATAGCGTTCGGCCCCGACGGACGACGGCTCGGCTACATCGCCAAGGTCGGCCGCGCATCTTTCGCAGTCGTCGACGGCCGGCGGCAGCCGCGATACGACATGGCCGGCTATCTCACGTTCACACCCGACGGCGGTCACTACGTCTACGCGGCAATCAAGGGCAAGAAGACCTTCACGGTCGTCGACGAGAGGCCGGCCGCCTCCCAATACGACGCCATCTGGACCGTGCCGGAAGCGAGACTCCTTTTCGACTCCCCGAAGAAATTTCACTATCTCGCGGTCAAGGACGGGAACATGTACCTGGTCGAGGAGGAAGTGGATTAACAGGCGGGGTAACGTACGAGCTCAGATTGTAAACGCCACCACGGGGCTCGTCCCCGTGGAGCGATGATTGACCACTAACCGATCGCCCCTATATTTCTCCCCTTCCGGCCGCCGCTGGCAGCGGCGGCCGGAAGGGGAGGGTGGGTTGTTCTCGGGGCCATGGTAGTGGTCAATCATGGCTCCACCGGGCCAAGCCCGGCGGTGGCCAAGCCGTCGTTTACAGTTTCAGTACCAAGAAAAGCGTCTCCAGGATACTGCACCCCCTTGACACCGCCTCCTGGAAGAATATCCTGACGTATTGTACGAATCCAGTTCCTTAGCAAACGAGGGAAATACCATGTGTGACGGACAAGAAGGCTGCTGCTGTAACCCGGATGCGCAGAAGGAAAAGCCGGAGGAATGCCCCCCGAAGCAGACCAAAGAGTGCCACGGCGACGTCGAGGAACATCCGTGCGAGACGCCCGCCGAGGATAAATAGTACCTGTTGCGGAAAGCCGGATTTTCGGGTGCCATGCCCACGCTTCGGGTGCCATGCCCACGCTTCGGGTGCCATGCCCACGCTTGCGTGGGCATGTAGCGGTTTCTTGCGGGATTCACGACATGCCCACGCAAGCGTGGGCATGGCACCCAACTTTCCGCAACAGAAACTAAATAGGTCGCGCCCCTATGAAATTGCGCCCGGCACGGGACCGAACCATGCCCAAACGCAAGAATCGCCGCACCAGCAGATCGGGAGCGATCCGCAATGCACTGGGGCAACTGGGGTGGCACGCCAGCGCGAAAGACGTCGTTGCGCTGCTGGCGGACTACGGCCTCAACGTCAGCGAGGGCCTCGTCCAGAAGGTCAAGGTCGAGGCCCTGAAGGACTCCAGCAGCGTCAAGCGCCAGAAGGCAAAGCTGCCGCAGCCGAGCTACCACTCGCCCGCGCCGTTCCTTCGTAAAGCACCCGCCCGGCGGACGTACAGAAGATAGTCAACAACGATTCCCTCTCATCTCAGGAGATCCCATGATCGAGTTCGACAACTCGCCCGGCAGCAACGTCGTTTGCGTGAAGATCAAGGACCAATTGCACGCAGAAGACTTTGGGGCCGTCGCACCGAAGGCCGACCAACTGATCGGCGAGCACGGCAAGATCCGCGTCCTTCTGGACCTGACCGATTTCCACGGTTGGGCGGACGTCTCGGCCGCCCGGACCCATTTCAGCTTCATCAAGGACCACCACCACAAGGTCGAGCGGATCGCCATCATTGCCGGCAAGCAGTGGCAACATTGGATCGCCGCGGTGGTCGGCACGTTCGTCGCCGCGGAGGAGAAGTGCTTCGACGAAGCTGAAGCCGACGAGGCGCGAAGCTGGATTGCGGCCTGAGGCCGCAACCAAAGAGATTGCAAATTGAAAATTGAAAATTGAAAATTGCAGACTGCAAATTGGTTCTGTCTTGCGTCTGGTCGGTGGTTTTTCCGCATTTGGCTGCGGATCGACCCCACGGGAAGCCGATCTTCAATCTGCAATTTTCAATTTGCAATTTGCAATTTTCAATATTCCCGCGAGAAAACATGCTCGCACGGCGCGCAGAAGTTGCGACGTAAAACTCTAAGGTGCCGTCCCGGCTGCACCACAAGTTGTTTCTTGACAGCCCCCAAGCAAACTTTGCGTGCTACGCGGCCGTCTTGCCTCGACGGGCCGAGGGGGTCAGTTCGTAGAGCCACGCGTTGCCCTGCTTGCCGACTTTCCTGGCTGCGCCCGTCTCGCGAAGCGTGTAGGCAATGCGTTGGGCAACCCAGCGTTCGACCTGCAGGCCTTCGGCCAGGTGACCCGTGTGGAAGGGGCTCGGCAGCTTGCACGGGATCAGCCGGACGAGATCCGCCCGGGTGCGAAGCCGGTGGGTTTCCAAAACGGCCGTGAGTTTCCGGTCTTCGACCTGATGGTCGTTCTCCCGCCAACGCCGCCGCCGACCGTGCCCGGGGTAACGCCATTCCTCGATCTCCACCAGCGGCACCTCCAGCGTCAGCCGCCGGTGCGGGAACACGCGGGTGAAGTACACCAACTCGTCGAACAGATCGAGCAATTGTCCCCGCTTAGGGCTGGTGCGCCGCTGGAGGACCTTGCCGCCTTTGGCCGCTTGTTTTACGAGCATCTTTCGGGCGATGATCGGCTTGACGACCAGCACGTCGTGCTGCCGAAGCAGGTGGCGGATTTTGTCGCGGATGGCGGCGAGCGCCCCGTGCTGGATTTCGATCAACCGCCGCTGCGAGACGACGTCGATGCGGTACTTCCCCACCCGGACCTCCGACTTCGCCTCGGGCCCGGCGTAGCGGGATTTCAGTTCACGGTGGAGCGATGTTTCCATAGAAGGGATTATCGGCAAAACAAGGGGGCAAACTTGCCGCCAAGCGGGAACGTTGTCCGGCAAGAAAGGTAGCAGGCACACTCCGTGTGCCGTCCGCGGAATCTGGGAGGAGTCGTCTACTCGTACTGTAAAGCCGCGACCACTGGTCGCGGAGAAGCGGGGAACAAGACGGTCAACGAACAATCCGCCAACCCGACATTCCACGATCGTATCAGATACATTTGCCGTGGGTTTCCGCGACCACTGGTCGCGGCTTTACATTATCAAGGCGCCGGCGGCTCGATTCCGAAATCCTTGATCGTAAGCAGACTTTGCAGCGTGTGGCCGGCCTCCTCGAACGCCTGGCGGCCCCCCTCCATCCGGTCGATGATGGCCACCACGCCGCGGACCTTCATGCCGAACTTCTCGATCCGCTCGATGGCCGTAAGCGACGATCCGCCGGTGGTGACGACGTCCTCGACGACAATGACCTCATCGCCCGGCTTGACGGGCCCCTCGATGTACTGGTCCGTGCCGTGGCCTTTCGCCTCCTTGCGGACCATGAACCCGAGCAAGGGCGTTCCGCGGACGCCCGACATGGTCACCACGGCGGCGGTAATCGGATCGGCCCCGATCGACATCCCGCCGACCGCGTCGGGCAGATTGTCCGGATCGAGCAGATCGAGGATCCCCTCGGCGACCAGCCGTGCCCCGGCCGGGTCAAGCGTGACCTGCTTCCCATCGAGATAGTACGTGGCCTTCTTGCCCGAGGCGAGTGTGAAGTCGCCGAACTTCAGGGCCTTTTCACGGATCAGGCCGGTCAGGGCTTGTTTGTCGTACATCGTGGCCTTCCGGCAGGGGGTCTTCAGCGCGGGGTTCAATGCGTTGAATTATAGCCGGGCCACGATGAATGGGAAGGGGCCGTGAGCGCCGCTCGTGTTCGAGAACCCCTGCACGCAGCACAGGGGTTTTCTGCCGATTGTCCTCCACCCTCTAGCACGACCATTGAAACTGTGGGTGCCATGCCCACGCTTGCCGTGGGCATGTTTTGCAACGCCCGCAAACATGCCCACGACAAGCGTGGGCATGGCACCCGGCAACGCCCGCAAACATGCCCACGACAAGCGTGGGCATGGCACCCGACAAGCGTGGGCATGGCACCCGACAAGCGTGGGCATGGCACCCGACAAGCGTGGGCATGGCACCCGACAACCCACAATCTCAGTTGTCACAAGGTATTAGCGGACGATCGTCACTTTCGAGGCGATCGGGCTGCCGGGGCTCGGGGGAACCGGCCCGGCCGAGAGGATTCCGAAGATGTCCTTGATGTCCTTCGCATCGAGGCAGATCGAGCCGCGTCCTCCGGTCTGATGGAGGTTGGTGGGGGTGTTGGTGCCGTGAATACTGATGCGGGTGGGGGCCCCGTTGGGATCGCTCAGAGCGATGGAATACTTGCCCAAAGGGTTGCTCGGGTCCCCGGCCGCAATTTGTTCGTTGGCGGATCCGTAGTATGTCGGATTCGTCGTTTTACCCGACACGAGGAGAGTCCGGCGATTGGTGAGTTGGGCACAATCCTCACCCACCCCGATCGCAAACCGCCCGGCATAGCGGCCGCCCACCGTCAGCGTCAGCTCGTAATCGCTGAGATTCACGATGGCGTTGAACGGTCCGCGAACGACCTTCAATTTCCGGCCCAAACGCAACTGGCGTCGATCGCCGATACCGTTGATGTTGGCCAGTAATTGGGCCGGGACGTTGTACGAACGGGCGATTGTCTCCAGCGTGTCGCCTGCCTTGACCACGTACGGCGGCTCGAGTAAATGCTCCCGCGAATAGATGATGTGCCCGGCAAGCTGGTCGAGCAAGTCGGTGACCTGGCTGCGTTGATACGGTCGCAAATCGGGCTGGTTGTACAGGTTCGTCAGCGCCAGATGGGCCTGTTTCAGCCGCCCCTCGTCCAGTTGCTTTTGGATGATTTCCATCGAGGCGGCATGCTTGTCCGTCGGCGATCTGCCGGGACCGCCGCCTGCCGGCGGGGCAGCCGGAGGATCGGCCCGCCGAACCAGCGAACCGGAAGGAAGCAACGCTCCGCTTGTGCCGGTCGCCGATCCCCGGGAAGCGATCTTCGTCGAGGCCTTCGACGGCGCCACGGGCGTCGGATTGGCCGGCGGAGACAAAGGCGAGGGTGTGCCTTCGGAAGGACCGGCCGCCGCAACCGCGGCCTTCGATTCGGAAGGTATGAGCACCGAAGGCGCGCCGACTTCGTTCCCGTACCGCAAATTGGGGGTCGCGGCAACCGCCGGCGGAGTCAAGTCCACTCTCGGCAGCGAGACCTGCGGACCCGCGACAGCCGGCGCTCCCTTTGCCGGCACACTGGAAGAGCCCCCCGTCGAACTCACGAACGGCGGGGCTTCCGTCTGCGGTTTCGCCTGTTCTTCTTTGCGCGTGATGGTCAGGTAGGCCCCGTATGCCACTGCTCCCAGAATCGCAATGACGAACACGGTCTTCACGGAATTCATGAGCGTCCTCCTTGACGAATTATTCCAACTCGGGTCTAACGTTCTCAAAGACAAGCTAATGCGGGAAGTCTACGATGTCCGATCCTCTACGGTTCGAAGAATCAGGCGATGAACTCCGCGACGAAGAATATCCGGACTGCTGCAACGACGATGATCTGGCCGAAACGGTTTCATGTCCCGAGTGCGGGGCCGTGGTCTACGAAGACGCCCAACAGTGTCCCGTCTGTGGGACCTACATCATCCACCGGGCCGACGTCTTCGCGGGACGTCCCGCCTGGTGGATCGTGCTCGCCGTGCTGGGCGTACTCGCCATCATCGTTGCCTTGGCCGTCTGGTAGACTTCCGGCGCACACCTTGAGTCATTTCAAGGCGGAAGGATCATAGAAGAATCCCTCCCACGTTGCTACGGCAAAAGTGGGGGAAAACGGGCCGCTGCGATTGCCCAGACTGCCCGGAATGCCCAGTGTGTGGCGATCCGACCCCAAACGACTGGCTAATCCGGGCTACTCCTCCTCGCGTTCATTTCGCGACCCTCGCAGCCGAGCGCGGATCGCCTCCAGGCGTTGCAGCAACTCGCGCTCAAAACCCCGGTCGGTTGGGCGATAGTACTCTCGCTCAACGCCGAGATAGTCCTGGGCCGCCACGCCCTCTTCGTGGTCGTGGGCATATTCGTAGCCCTTGCCGTGGCCGAGGCGTTTCGCGCCCCCGTAGTGGCTGTCGCGGAGATGGACGGGGACGGGCAGGATACGGCTTTCGCGGACATCGGCCCTGGCTTCGCCGATCCCGATGGTCGCCGCGTTGGATTTCGGGGCACACGCGAGATAGGTGACCGCCTGGGCCAGCGTCAGTTGACATTCCGGCAGGCCGACGAGTTCGCACGCATGGGCCGCCGCAACCGCAAGCGGCAGTGCGGCCGGATCGGCGTTGCCCACGTCCTCGCTGGCAAGGATCACGATCCGCCGGGCAAGGAACCGGACGTCTTCGCCCCCTTCGAGCATCCGGGCAAGCCAGTAGAGCGCCGCGTCGGGATCGCTGCCGCGAATGCTCTTGATCAGTGCGCTGATGGTATCGTAGTGTACATCGCCGTCGCGGTCATATTGCACCGCCTTCCGCTGCACCGATTCGGCGGCCAGCTCGCGGGTGAACTCCAGCGGCGACTCGTCGCTTGAAAGCGCGCCGACCTCCAGGGCCGACAGCCCTCGCCGGGCATCGCCGTCGCTCACCTCGGCCAGGAACTCCAAGGCGTCGTCGTGAAGATTGATCTCGTATTGCCCCAGCCCGCGGTCTTTGTCCGCAACCGCCCGGCGGAGCAATATCTTAATATCCTCGTTCGAGAGCGGCTGGAACTGGAATACGCGGCTGCGGCTGACCAGCGGGCTGTTGACCGTGAAAAAGGGGTTTTCGGTCGTCGCCCCGACCAGCACGACGACGCCCTCTTCGACGTCGGGTAGCAGCACGTCCTGTTGGGCCTTGTTGAAGCGGTGGATTTCGTCGATGAACAGGAGCGTTTTGCGGCCGTCGGCGGAGAGTTCGTCGTACGCTTCGGTGAGCAGTTGTCGCAATTCTTTCACGCCGCTGGCAACCGCGCTGATCTGCCGGAAGCGGCTTCTGCTTTCGGCGGCCAGCAGCCGTGCGAGGGACGTCTTCCCCGTACCCGGCGGGCCGTAGAAGATCACCGACCCGAGCCGGTCCGCCTTCAGCAGACGGCGCAACAGCTTCCCCTCGCCGAGGAAGTGCTGTTGCCCGACAAACTCGTCCAGCGACCGCGGCCGCATCCGTGCCGCAAGCGGCTGGGCTTCCCGTCGGTTGGCTGCTTCGTTGGCTTCAAATAACGACATTGTTCTCGCGCTCTCGTCGCCGTACCGGCGACGGCTAAACATCGCGGGCTTTCGTCGGTCGGCAGTCAAACGTCATGAGCTTTCGTCGATCGGCTATCCGTTTAGCCGCCGCCGGTACGATCGGCCGTGTCGGCTGCCCGTTTAGCCGCCGCCGGTACGGCGGCGAGCGTGGGGCGCAGGTTCACCGATCGCCAATGCCAGGGGTGTCACAAACTCCCATTGCTGCGGACTCAACCCGGCGGTTTCCGGATTCCTTTCGATATATTGTACACACGGGCATAGTGCGTCTTCATCGTCGATAAATACCTTCCATCCGTTCCGCGTCCATGGCGTCTTGTTCAGTTGCAAAGCGGAAGTTGCGCCTCCTTTGAATTGGTTCGTCAAGTATTCGATCTTGTATTTCGATCGAAGCACCAATAGGTGAACGTGGTCGTTCATGATTGCACATGCGCAAACGACCAGGTTCAAACGATCGCACACGTTGGCAAATCCTTCAGCGACAATCGGGCGGGTCGAGTCATCGAGATAATAGGGACGTCGCTTCAGTCGCGGCACGGCGGCCGTGCGAAATCGTCGGGTTGTTTCGCGATCCGGCTGAGGGTATTGGCGTCCGTAGTTGATCTTACCCAGCGCGGCAAGTTCCTCTTGATAGATTTTCTTCGAGTAAGAACCCCGGGGATCGTTCGGGAGCCACGTTCCGTAGGTGGTGAAGATTGCATGGTATGCGATGATCACGTTTATCTCCTCACCCGGTTTCGTCGCCGTGCCGGCGACGGCTAAACGTTTTTTCACTTGCCGTGCCGGCGGTTTCATTATATTCGAGATCACCTGCTCCGCAAGCTGCCGGATTTCAAAACTCCGGCTCCAGCGGTTCGCCGTCCGGCAAGTAATCGTGCAGCGGACATTTCGCGCACTTTGGGTTCGACTTCCGGCAGAAGTGTTTCCCGAGACGGACGATCAGTGCATGATATTCGTTGTACAGTTGAACGTCGTCCGGCAAGTTGCTCTGGAAATACTCCTGGATCGCGTGGTAGTCGTCCTCAAAGCTGATCCAGCCGTGCCGTGCGAAAATGCGATGGGTGTACGCGTCGACGACGAAGACCGGCAACTCGCCGGCGTAGAGCAGGATCGAATCGGCCGTTTCGGGGCCAACGCCGTGGACCGAGAGCAACTCCTCGCGCAACGCGGAAAGCTCCGTACCGAACATCCGCTCGAGCGAACCGTCGTACCGCTCGACGAGGAATTCCAGCAGACTGCGGAGCCGCCGGGCCTTGACGCGGAAGTAGCCGGCCGGGCGAATCAGCTCTTCGAGCTCCTCCGGCGGCACCTCGCCCAGGGCGTGCGGCTCGAGCAGATCGGCCTCGCGGAGATTGGCAATGGCCCGCTCGACATTCTGCCAGTTTGTGTTCTGCACCAGCACCGCCCCCACAAGCACCTCGAAGGGCGTTTTACCGGGCCACCAGTGTTGGGGCCCGAACGTCTCGAACAGGCGGCTGTAAATCTCCCGGACATTGACAGTCATACCCCTTGTTCTAAATAAGTCCACACAAGAGGGAAAGTGGTGTCAACAGCGGAAGGCTGCACAACCGGGCAAGCTGCGAAAACAGGGTCATTTCCGGCGGGGTTCAAGCGGGCGGTCGCCTCGGGTCGAAGATGGGATAGGTACCCATCATTGCCCCCCGGACAAAAACATGGGGAATTCGTACAAATCGCCACAGGCCGCGAGTCCGTCCAAATCACTACAGACCGTGATTCCCGACGGCAACCTGCTCCCTTGGCTTGCCCAGGGCTACTGGGCCGAATCGCGGCGTCCGCTGGTGAGCCTGCTGTTCATCGCCCCGTTGCTGATCGCATACGAGTTGGGCGTGGTCGTGTTTGGAGTCCAGAACGGCGCCGACGCCTGGATGCGGCGATTTCTGGACTTAATGGGGTTCAGCCGGCATTTTCTGCTGCCCGTCCTGATGGTCTGTATCTTGCTGGCATGGCATCATCTCTCGCGCCAGCCTTGGCGGTTCTCACGCGGGATTCTTGCGAGCATGGCCGCCGAGTGCGTCCTGCTGGCCTTCTGCCTGCGTCTGATCTATCAAATTCAACTTACCTTACTGGAAATCGCCCCCGTGCCGGTCGTCGATTTGAGCATCGGCCAGACGGTCGGCAACGCCATCGGCTTCCTTGGGGCAGGGATCTACGAGGAATTGCTGTTTCGCCTGATTCTGCTGTCTCTGGCGACTTGGGGGTTTTGCCGGGCGGGGGTCAAACCCCGGTGGAGCATGGTGTTTGCCGTTTTACTGACCAGTTTCATGTTTTCCGCAGCACACTACGTCGGCAATCGAGAAACGCTGGACGCCTTCAGCTTTCTCTTCCGGTTTTTGGCGGGGGTCTTTTTCTCTATCTTGTTTCTTTGCCGTGGATTCGGGATCGCCGCCGGGGCCCATGCCGGGTACGACATCCTCGTTGGGGTCTTTTGACCGCTCGTCCGGCAGTATCCGGTCCGAACGTGTCAAGAATGCTAGCACATCGCGGCGAAGAACAACTCCCGCCGATTTGTCAAGGGCAATTTTCCTGCATTATTTGGCACCGGAACATTTTTTTGAAAACGCCCTTCGCGCGTCGCGCCGGAACTGCTTATAATGGCGACTTAACGTAAGGAACCATTCCCTCTTCGGGATAATTCGATAAGCCGAAAAGGAAACACTGTGCTTTCTGCTCGACCGAAGGTTGCAGAGTTGGTTTTTCAGCTCTACGGGCGGCCGCTGCACCCGGAACTGTTTCACGTTCACCGGTCTCGCCGAATCCAACGCGGGGATTACGAAGCGAAAATCGACATTACAACCGCCGGCCACATGGTGACGTGGTGTCACGCGGGGCTGACGTTGACCGAAGTCGCCACGGCGGCGAATCACCCCTTACCCAAACAGCGGCGGCTCTTCTCCCACCGGCTCAAGGGGCAACGGAACGATCGGGTGGAATGCCGCGACGGGGCCTGTTATCAAGTCTCCTTCCAGCTCGAAACCGCCGAACCGGAGATCTTCTGGACCTTTCAGGAAGAACTCGCCGGCGACGCCCGACACAACGGACTGCTCCACCGCTTCGATTCCGGCGGTCGCATCGCCCTGGGTGCGCTGAGCTACATCAACATCGAAACCCGAAACCGCCAACTGCTCATCCAGGCCTTTCACACCTTTCCCGAAGATTACGCCATTGTGAAAAGCCAGTCGATCTTCGAGTTGCCGTAGGGAGGTAAAATCGAAATACGAAATACGAAACAAATCCGAAATACGAAATCCAAAGGCTCGAAACAACCGTTTCGAGCTTTTCCTTTCGTGCCATGCGGTTATCGCGTAACTGTTTTGAATTTCGGACCTTCTGATTTCTGATTTCGAGATTGTTTCGGATTTCGAGCTTCGGATTTCGATATTCTCACACCCGGGCAAGAAACTCTGCGATTGCCGCTGTGACCTCGGCCGGCTTTTCCATCGGCGACATGTGTCCCGCGCCGGGGATGTCGATGAATTCCGCCCCGGGGACAGCGTTGGCGATCTCGATCATTTCGGCCGGCGTCGTGAGCGCGTCAAGCCGGCCGACAAGAACGAGCGTGAGGCATCCGATCTCACCCAGGTTGCCGGTTGCGTCGGGCCGCTCGGCCATGCCGCGAGCGGCGGCCGCGATCCCCCGCGGGTCGGTGCCGAGCATCACTCGCCGCAACGATTCGACCACCTCCGGATGTTCGTCCACCGTGCCTTGGGCAAACAACTTCGGCATCATGGTTTCGACGAGCGGGGCAGGACCCTCGCGCAGGACCCGGTCGGCCATCTCGCGGCGTCCGGCGGCCGCCTCCGCCGTGTCGCTCGCCGCCCGCGTGTCGCAGAGGATCAATCCCCGGAGCCGCGCCGCGTATTTCCGCTGAAAAGCGAAGGCGACGTAACCGCCCATCGACAAGCCGCAAAGCACAATTGGTTCGGCAATCTGAAGCGCGTCGAGCAGCGCGGCCAGGTCGTCGGCCATCCGTTCCATGGTAACAATACCGCGGGTCACCTCGCTTTGGCCGAAGCCTCGCAAGTCCGGCGCGATCACGCGATATTCCCGCGATAACGCGTCGATTTGGGCGTTCCACATCGTGTGGTCCAGCGGGAAACCGTGTACGAGCATCACGGCCGGCCCGGTTCCCCGGTCGACCAGTGCGAGTTCGATTCCGTTGACGTTTTTCGTCTGCATGCGGCTCTCCGCGCCCCGGCCCAAGGGACTACTTTTTCCGGTTTTTCTCCTCTTCGAGTTTCTTCTTGAAGACCGCCAGTTTTTTGGCGATCAATCCGGAATGGCGTTCGAATTCCGCTGCTCTGACTTGGGTTTTGACGGCGTTTTCATAATCGCCCTTCGCGAAGTAGACGTGGGCGAGCGTATCGAGATATCCGCCGTTTTGGGGCCGCAACCGGACGGCGGTCTCGGCACATTTCATCGCTTCGTCGAGGTCGCCCGCGGTGTTTCCGATGAGCCAGGCGAGTTGATTGTAGCCGCTGGCTGCCTGCGGTGTTTCCTTGATGTCCTTGCGCAGGCCGTCCGCTGATTTCTCGATCAACTCGCGGATTTTCTTCCGGTACTCGGGCGTTTGTTCGGGAAGCTGGTGGCAGGCGATCAAGACGTCGAGGTCGGCCGGATCGACGGCAACCGCCTTGTCGAGAAACTCGCGATGTTTGGCGGGCAGGTTTTTCTCCTTGGCGTCACAGGCGAAGAAGTAGTACATCCGCGATCGGATGTCGCCGAGGGTCCTCTCGATCTCGAGCGCGGGGGTGCCGATGTCCGTGTCGTCGGGCGCCTCGTCCCCGAACGGGTCGACCAGCGCCTTGAGCATGTCGGCGGCGCGGCGGTCTTGTCCCCGGTCGTGCCACATTTCGGCGAGCCACGACCGGGCGGCAATTCCCATCCCGCCCTTGGCATCGTCGGTCTCGATGACGTGCCGGAATTCCGCGTCTGCCCAGCGGAACAGGCCGGCGTTTTGCAGGCGATATGCGGTCATCAAATGGACGATCAGTTGTTCGGGGTCCTTGCCGGGATTGAGTTTCTGCGCCCGTTTGGCGGTTGCCTCGGCCTTCTCCTGCTCTCCCAGTTCGAGCCGGGCCTGGGCCAGGCCATACAGCAGAAACGAGTTCTCGTGGAACTGGGGCTTGAACTTCGCGTACAACTCCTCGACCACCGACCATGCCTTTTCTTCGTGCAGCCAACCGAGGAGCAGTGCGAGCTTTTGCAGATCGCCGTCTTCCAGCTCGATGAGTTTTCGCATGGCCGCCACCGCCCGGTCGTTTTGGCCCGCCGCTTTGAGCCAACCGATTTGCAGGCGGACCAGCTCGGCGACAATGGCGGTGTCGGTCCGACCGGTTTTCAGCATTTTCTGCTCCGCTTCGACCAGACCCGTCCAATCCTTGATCACACCGTCCGGGTCATCGCCCAGCCGGAGATAAGTCAGCACCCAAGTGGCGGCCGGGCGGCGGCTACCCTTCAGATGCGACCGAATTGCCCCGACGTGTTTTTTGTCGGGTGGCTCGCGGCCGAGCAACTGGATCGCCGCACGCCGCGACAGGAGGGGTGATTTCTCGTAGCGAACCAACCGGCACAAAGCAGAGATCCCCGACCCGTCCGGCAATTCCGCCAATGCCACCATCCGTGCCACCTTGTTCTTTTCGTTCTGCGCTTCGTAATCCGACAAGAGCCGCTCCACCTCGGGCGGGTCCTCCTTGGTCGTCCACTCGACTCGCATCAGCCGCAGCAGGTACTTCGCCCGGGCGGATATCTCTAGATCTTCGTGCGCGGTTGCTGCGTTTAGCGCGTCGAAGGCCTCGAAGGAAAATTTCGCCAGCTCCTTCTGGGCCCGCTCCCGCACAAAGTAGTCGTCGTCGCCGAGTTGCTTGATGAGGCGCCCGATTTGCGCGTCAACGTCGGCTGCGTTGGGAGACTTTTCGGACCGCTGCCCGGCCCCTTCCGCTTGCCCGGGGGATTCCTGAGCCGCCAGATCGGCCTCGCCGATTCCCGACATCCCCGCGCCGAGAAGCACAACGGCCATCCAACAAAAGGAAACCTGTTCATGAACATGAAATCGCATGGTCTGTCAACCTCAGTCAAGTTTTATCGTATTCACCCGTTCCGAGAAAGGGCGAGAAACTTCTCAACTGCCTTGTCGATCTCGTCCGGGTCGATGGGCGCGGCAAACGTCTTCGACAGCTTGCCGTCGCGATCGTAAAGCTGAAAGTACGGGACGCCGCTGGGGAGGTCGAACACGTCGGCCGATCGCGTGCCGGTCCCGTAGCGGCTAATGAAATTCTCGAAGGCGGCCCCTTGCTCGGCGAGCCGCTTACGCACGTCCGGCTCGTCTTCCGGGTAGTCCAGGCTGATCGAGATCACAACCAGCCCTTCGTGGGCCAGCTTCCGATGAAGTTCGACCGTATGGGGGAACAGCTTCAGGCACGGTGCGCAATAGGTTGCCCAATAGTCGATCAACACGACCTTGCCGCGGTGCCGCTTGAGCACATCGGCAAACCCGGCCTCGTCAATGATTTCGACCGATACGTCCTCCGGGGCAACACTCCCGGACTTGCGGTGCGGCTGCGGTGGAGCGGGGCTCGAACCGCCCTCGCCGGATCTGTTCGAGCAACCCGCCAATACCAACATCGCAAGAATGGCCGGGATAACGAACCGCATGTTCCTGGACAAAACTACTTCTTCTCGTACTTGACGCTGCACCCGGTTGGTCTGGTCTCGGTTTTTTCGGGTTTTTTCCCGGCCAGCAGGGCGTCGACCGCGTCGCGGAGGTAGTGCTCCTTCACCTTGTCTGCTTTCCCGTTGTCGTCCATCGCACCGATATATGCGACCTTGCGCTCCTTGCAGAGGACAAAGAGGTGGGGAGTCGTCTTGGCCCCGTAGTCGCGGCCCATTTTCTGGCTGGAGTCGTAGATGTACGGGAAGTTGAATTTCTCCTTCTCGGCACGCTCCTTCATCTTGTCGAGTTTGTCGGCCGGGAGATTGTTGACGTTCACGGCGATGAGTTGAACGCCCTTCTTTCCGTAGTCTTTTTGAAATTCCTTTAACCGGTCCTGATAAGCTACGGCCGTTGGGCAGTGGTTGCAGGTAAAGACCATGACAATCACTTTGGCGTCTTTGTAGTCCGACAGACTGTGCTTCTTGCCGTCGGTGCCGGGAATGCCCGACCAGTCGGGGGCGGCGTCGCCGATCTTCAAGTCGGCGGCATGACAACCCGAGGCAATCAACAGGGCAACCATCGCGAGCGAAGTCGTATATGTCCACTTGCGAGCCATAGAATCATCCTCCTAAAAACAATTGGTAGGGAGCAAGACAATCACATGTAATTATTCGCATTGCCAGCGCTAGATCAAGGAAGAGCCGACTTTTCTCCGGAAGACTTCCTGCACCGGCGCTGGTGACGTTTTCCCCGTTTATAGTCGACGGGGCACCTCCTCTGCAAGGTACCGGGCTGCAAAAGGTTGCGCTGCAAAACCGAAAGCGGTTACCCCGTGTTGGGGGGGCGTTTAATCCCTTTACCCAATTTTCGCCCCGAATCGTTCGACAACCGGTTTTCGAGCGAGTATACTAATTCTCGGTTGCCCGCAACACTGCGGCAGATTTGACAATCCCACCTGAATGGCCTACAACTTCAATTCCCTCCCCAGTGTAGTTGGCAAGGCGAATTCGATCCCTAATTGGCATAAGGAGTTGCTCCATGAACAGGAACCGTTTCCGTACTTCCAGACTTTCAGCGGTGGCAGGCATCTTGGTCGTTTGCGGCATGACGGTCGGCGCTTCGGTTGCGCAGGCCCAATACCTGGGCCCGTCGGCCATCGTCGCGTCGCCGGACGGAAAAACACTTTACGTCGCCAACACCGACGGCAAACAGGTGGCTATCGTCGATGCGGGCAGCCGCAAGGTTTCGAAGACTGTTTCCGTTCCCGCAGAACCAACCGGTCTGGTGCTGAGTCCGGATGGAAATACTCTCTACGTCACCTGCGCCGCACCGAAGAGCACGGTTTGCGCAATCGACGTGAAGTCGGGCAAAGTGACCGCCAGCATTCCGGCCGGCCACACGGCAACCGGACTGGCGATCAGCACCGACGGCAAGAAGCTCTACGTCTGCAACCGGTTCAGCAACGACGTCTCGGTGATCGACCTGGCGGCCAAGAAGGAAATCGCCCGGGTGCCGGCTCTCCGCGAGCCGGTCGGTGCGGTGGCGACCCCCGACGGCAAGTCGGTCTTTGTGATCAATCACCTTCCGATCGACCAGGCGGACGCCTACGACGTCGCGGCCGAGGTGACGGTAATCGACACGGAAACCAACAAAACTTCCTCGATCCGCCTGCCGAACGGGAGTGGCAGCGTGCGGGGGGTTTGTGTTTCGCCGGACGGGAAGTACGTCTACGCGGTTCACATTCTCTCCCGGTACCAGATGCCCACCACGCAACTGGAGCGCGGGTGGATGAACACCAACGCGATGAGCATCATCGATGCAGCGGAGAAGAAACTGGTCAACACGGTCCTGCTCGACGACGTCGACCTGGGTGGGTCGAACCCGTGGGGCGTCGCCACGACCGCCGACGGCAAGCAAATCTGCGTGTCCCACGCCGGAACGCACGAGTTGAGCGTGATCAACGCCGAGGAATTGATCCAGAAGCTCCTGGCGATGCCCAAACCCGGCGATCCGGACAAGGGCACTGCGAGCGACGACCGGGGCGTCTACGCCTCGGCCACCGCGGCCGACGTACCGAACGACCTGGCCTATCTGGTCGGCCTGCGGCGCCGGATCCGCCTCCACGGCAGCGGCCTGTACAACCCGCCGCCGTTTGAAGAGACGAAGCTCAACGGTCCGCGGGGGTTGGCCATTATCGGTCAAAACGTCTTTATCACCGGCTATTTCACCGACAACCTGGTCGCCGTGGACCTTGAGTCCAAGATGCGAGACCCGGTGACGCCGATTCCCTTGGGCCCAAGGCCGAAACTGACCGTCCAACGTCGCGGCGAGATGCTCTTCAACGACGCCACGCTCTGTTTCCAGCACTGGCAGAGTTGCGCCAGTTGCCATCCCGACTCCCGGGCCGACGCGCTGAACTGGGACTTGATGAACGACGGGCTCGGGAACCCCAAAAACGCCAAGAGCATGCTGCTGGCCCACAAAACACCGCCGGCGATGGTCTCGGGGGTCCGCCCCGATGCGGAGACGGGAGTGCGTGCCGGATTTACACACATCCTCTTTGCCGTCCGGCCCGAGGAGGAATCGGCCGCCATCGACGAGTACCTCAAGTCGATGCAACCGGTTCCCAGCCCTCATTTGGTCGACGGCAAGCTGAGCCCGGCCGCCGAACGGGGTAAGAAAATCTTCTTCGACGAGAAGATCGGGTGTGCCAAGTGCCATCCGGAACCCCTCTACACCGACAAAGGGATGCACGACGTCGGCAGCCGCGGCCAGTACGACCGCCGCGACACCTTCGATAGCCCGACGCTGATCGAGTGCTGGCGGACCGCCCCCTACATGCACGACGGCCACTACGTAACCATGAAGGACCTGTTCACCGAGGGCAAGCACGGCCTGAAAAAGGCCAAGCTCACCGACGAGCAGATCAACGATCTGGTCGAGTTTGTGCTGTCGCTCTGATCTGTGCCACGATTATGTGCCACACGCCACAAACACCCACCCAGACGCCCGCCGACTGCGGTCGGCGGGGGCAAAGTGCATTCACTCCCGGAGTAAAACCATGTATCTCGCCCCTCTCGCATTCTTCTGCTTGATCCTCGCGGCAGATACGCCGGAATCCGGAGAATTCGCGGTGCCCGTCGAGGCCGCGGCGCCTGAAGAAGGAACTTTCGAGGTCCTACCTGGAGACCATCCGGCACCTGCAAAACAGGCGGAAATACCTGTCCGTCAGTCCCGCTTGGCTTGGATGGTCCAGTCGTTAGGGTGTTTCTACGGTCTGATAATTCCACTGGCAGGCCTGGTCGTGTTTGCCGGGGCTTGTCTAGTGGTGGCCTTGAGCAAGCGCCCGGCCTTGATCGCTTCCTATCTGGTCTTCGTGCCGTTGCCGTCTTTAATTGGAATCTTTGGGTCAATCCAGGGCGTGATCTCTGCGCTTTCCTTCATAGGGCATGCGGAGCCTCGCCCTTCCGACATCGCCATCGGTATATCCACCGCGTTGTTCACCTCGTATGCGGGCTTGCTGGCCAGTGCGCCCTCCTATTTGATCGTGGGGATTGGCCTTTTCGTCCGCACGCTGCAATCCGGCAAGAGCCAGGCCCCGTTCGGGTCCTCCATCCTGCCGTGATCCAAGTTACGACCTCACCACCCAACGGCACTATGCAACGTGTAGCGGGCGGGCTTGCCCGCCGTTGCGACGGGATGCCAACCGGTCACACTATGGCAACGGCGGGCAAGCCCGCCCGCTACACGGCCTCCCCAACGAATAATCCGGCCTATCCGCCAGTGAACTCGTCGCGCAGGAACTCCGCCGCCGTGTCCCACTTCTCGGCCGCCGCGTCGAAATCGACCTGCATCGCCTTGATCGTCTTGGGCGTTTCGACGCGGACTTCTGCTTCGCATTTCGTGTTGAGCGGGATCTGCGCGCTGCGGCCGGCGGCCAGTCGGGCCTCGACTTCCGGCGAAAGGAGATAATCGACCAGCCGGCGGGCGGTCTCGCCGTTCGGGCTGCCCTTGATCAACGCCAGCGTGTTCGGAATAAAGAGCGTGCCCATCTCGTCCTCGCCCTGGTCGGGGTAGACGATCGCGACCGGCATCCCCTTTTCCACCTCGATAATCGCGTCGTCGGTATCGGTCATGCCGAACGCCAGTTCCCCGGCCGCCACCGACAACGCGACCTGCTTGTTCCCGGCAAGGATCTGGACGTCGTTCTTCTTGAGCTTCTTGAAGAATTCCTTCGCTTGCTCATCTCCCCAATGGGCGAACAGGCAAGCGGCGTGCGAAGCCGTGGTGCCGAACAGCGGCTTGGCAATCCCGCACCGCCCCCGCCATTTCGGATCGGTCATATCGAGAATCGAGGTCGGCCGCTCACCCTCCGGCACGAGATTGGTATTGACGATCAACACCCGGGCACGCGCGGCGAACCCGTGCCACAGGCCCTTGGTCGAGCGGACCATCGCCGGATAGCTCTCGGCGGCCGGCGAGCGGTAGACGTCCAGCAGGCCCGCCCGTTGCAAACGCAAGGTGTTCAGTATCTCGTTATTCCAGAACAGGTCGCAGCGGGGCCGGTTGGCCTCTTCGAGGATGGCGTTGGCCAATCCGACCGTCTTGGTTGCCTCGGTATCGAACTTCGGCAAGACGGTCAAACCGGTTTCGGCCGTGAAATCCTCGAAAATCGGTCCCGAAAACTCCTCGTCCAGCGCCGTGTAAACGACGACTTCCTTCTCGGGGGATGAGGACCAGCAACCGGGGGTGATCAGGCAGGCGGCGATTAGTGCAAATCGTGTCGTCATTTGGTCGCTACCTCCTACGAAAACGCCGAGTCTGCACCGGCCAAAAACAGAGGAGGGGGTACCTGCCCCCGAGACTATCGGCAAGCTCTGTTAGGGCCGGGGGAAGGTGCCCCCTCCTATTGGTTTTCTGTATTTTCGTGGCATCGCTCTATTTGCTACAAAGACAGGACTACACAAGACTCCCCGCGACAACGTACAATAGTCGATAGTCTAGCCGGGGTATCCCAAATCGGCAAGTATTCTCCGTTGTGTTCCCGTATGCTGAGGGCCCGATGTTCCAGTCTTTGAGAACCCGCCTCGCGATCGGATTGACATTCGGCTGCCTTGCCGTGGGGTTGAGTGGTTTCTCGGGCCGATCGGCCGTCGCGCAACTGCGGGAACCGAAGAAGCCACGCATCCCGGGCAGCTACCAGTCGCTCGGCGACATGATGAAGGCCAATCGCGACTCGGCCACAAAGTACCTGCCAAGTGTGCCGCGGATCGTGGTCGACGACGACAAGGTCGCCCGGGCGGGAGTTCGCAAGATCGCCGGCAAGCGGTTGACGCTCTACACCGACCTGCCGTCGGAACCGTGGATCGATGAATTGCCTGCGGTCTTCGACCAGGCCTTCCCGGCATATTGCGCGTATTTCAACATCGCCCCCGACAAGATTCCCGATTGGAACCTGACTGGCTTCTTGATGAACGAGAAGGGGTTGTTTGTGCGGCTGGGGTTGTTGCCGAAGAAAATCCCCGCGTTCGAGCACGGCTTCGCCTGCAACTACGACTTCTGGCTCTACAAGCACAAAAGCGAATACTACACCCGCCATCTCGTGCTGCACGAGGGCGTCCATTGCTTCATGAACACGCTGCTGGGCTCCTGCGGCCCGCCATGGTACATGGAAGGAATCGCCGAACTGCTGTCGACGCACCACTGGAAGGACGGCAAGCTGACCGCCAACTATATACCGACAAACCGCGACGAGGTCCCGCTGTGGGGACGCGTCCGGATCATCAAGGACGCCATAGCGGCGGGCAAGCCGATGAAGTTGAAGGATGTGATCGACTACCAGTGGGGTGCGCATCTCAAGACCGAGCCGTACGCCTGGAGTTGGGCGGCCGCCGTCATGATGGACCGCCATCCCCGCTACCAGGGCCGCTTCCGGCAGCTCTACCGCATTGTGCTGGCGCCCGACTTCAACCAGCGGTTCCACCAGGCCTTCGCCGCCGATTGGGAACTGATGCAACAGGATTGGCAACTTTTCATCAACAACATTGAATACGGCCACGACATTGCGGCCACCGCCGTCGATTACCGGCCGGGCAAGCCGCTGCCGGCCAAACCGGCCCGGTTCAAAATATCCGCCGTCCGCGGCTGGCAAAATACCGGCCTGCAATTAGTCGCCGGGGAGAAGTACGCTATTCGCTCCGTCGGCCGGTATCAGGTCGACAACGAACCGCAGGTCTGGTGGTGCGAGCCCGGCGGCGTCTCGATCCGCTACTACCACGGCCGGCCGCTGGGCATCTTGCTGGCCGCCGTCCGTCCCGAAGTCTCCCGGAAAAACGGCCTAAACCCCTTGCTACAACCGGATCCGATCGGCCTAGCTACGACGTTTGTGCCCAAGCAAAGCGGAACCCTTTTCATGCGGATCAACGACTCGGCGGCCGAGTTGAAGGACAACGCCGGGGAGTTGTGGGTCGAAGTGAAACGGGCACCACCACCTCCGCCCCCGCCGATTCCACCAGAGGTCCCGCAAGAAACTCCACCGGCGGAAGGGCAGCCAGGGCCGAATGGGACGGAAGGAGAACCGACGGAAGACTGACAAGCTCTCTGTCTCTTGTTCCCCGTTGTTGTCCCCACCCGCTTGCTATTTGCGGCCGAGCGGATAATCTGTTGGCATTCCGCTGAAGTTGCAGCCGTCGATTCCCATTCTCAAGCTATACCGCCCCCCCCATGAACTATATCCAGCAGCAAGACCCCGAGGTGTGGACCGCTGTTGCCGGTGAGATCCATCGACAGCAGAACGGGCTGGAGATGATTGCCAGCGAGAATTACACGAGCCCGGCGGTGATGAAGGCGACCGGCAGTGTAATGACCAATAAATACGCCGAGGGCTATCCCGGCAACCGGTATTACGGCGGTTGCCGGTTCGTCGATCTGGCGGAGGAGCTTGCCCGGCAGCGCGCCGAGGAACTCTTCGGGGCCGAACACGCCAACGTCCAGCCCCACAGCGGGACGCAGGCCAACGCGGCCGTCTATCTCGCGGCCCTCGAACCGGGCGACACGGTGCTGGCACTGGACCTCGCCCACGGCGGACACATTACCCACGGAATGCCCGAGAATTCCTCCGGCCGGCGCTACCGGTTCGTCACCTACGGAGTCCGCGAAGACACGCACCGGATCGACTTCGACCAGGTGGCTTCCATGGCCGCGGAACACAAACCCAAGCTGATCGTTGCCGGCGGCAGTGCCTATCCCCGCGAGACCCCGCACGGCGAGTTCGCTCAAATCGCGGAGGATTGCGGGGCGAGACTGCTGGTCGACATGGCCCACTACGCCGGGCTGGTCGCCGCCGGACTGCACGACAACCCGGTGCCGGTGGCCGACTACGTTTCGACGACCACCCACAAGACGCTCCGCGGCCCCCGCGGCGGAACCATCCTCTGCAAGGCGGCGTACGCCAAGGAGATCGATCGGGCCGTCTTCCCCGGCGTTCAGGGCGGACCGCTCATGCACGTGATCGCCGGCAAGGCCGTCTGCTTTGCCGAGGCCCTCCAGGAGGACTTCAAGCCCTACGCCCAACAAATGATCGATAATGCCGTTGCGGTGGCAGAGGTCCTTGCCTCGGGCGGGATCAGGATTATCAGCGGGGGAACCGACACCCATCTGATCCTGGCCGACGTCACTTCCGCCGGGGTGACCGGCCGGATTGCCGAAGAGGCCCTCGAACGATGCGGCATGACCGTCAACAAGAACATGATCCCCTTCGACCGGCGCAGGCCGCTCGATCCCTCGGGCATCCGCATCGGCACGCCGGTGCTGACCACGCGCGGCATGAAAGTCGGCGAGATGCGGGCAATCGGCGCTTGGATGCTCGAAATACTCGACTCGCCCGGCGACGAGGCGCGAAGCAAACGGATCCGAGGCGAAGTCACCGAACTCTGTTCCCGGTTTCCCGTACCGGGCGACCTTTCATCAACCGCAAGAAACCGACCCTTCTGACAAAGGAGCCGACAAGTGATTGTCCTGAACACGGAGTTTGTCCCGGGGATGGATATCATCGAGGTCAAGGGACTGGTTCAAGGGAATACGGTCCGCGCGAAACACGCGGGCCGTGACATCGCCGCCAGCTTCAAGAACCTGTTCGGCGGCGAGCTTCGGGGCTACACCGAGCTGCTCATCGAATCGCGGCGCGAGGCCGTCGAACGCATGATTGCCCAGGCCCGGCAACTCGGCGCCAACGCCGTGCTGAACGTCCGCTTTGCCACCAGCTCGATCACCGCCGGGGCCGCCGAGCTGTACGTCTACGGCACCGCGGTAGTCGTGGCCGACGGGGCCTAGGCAGCCGGTTTACCATTCGCTTGTGAGAAAACAATGTACGACATCTTAATCTTCCGAAGTCACGTAAGTCGTTACAGGGTAAGGAGGACGTGATCATGTGGACGGGGACGCGTCGCGATTTCCTGCAGACCGCAAGCGCCGGTGCGGCAGCGTCGCTGAGCTTTGGCGGGAGAGAAATCTTTGCTCAGGCCCCGATGGGGGAACGGCAAAGGCGGGACGCGGGCGTAGAAGTGCTCCACCCTCGAGGCCGCGTGCCCTTGTCGTTCGTCATCGACGACTCGACGTGCTTGGTCAACATGGGGCACTTCTGCATGCCGCAGTTTGCCGAAGCGATGCCAGACCGCGACATCTACAAGAAGCCGTGGAAGAAGTGGCCTCGCGAGATTCCCGACGCTTTCGTCCGCGAGTTCGGCGAGTGGTGTGCGGAGCACGGTGTGAAAGGCAAGTACAGTGTCGTGCCCTATCCGTGTTGCGTGGGCTGGCTCGACCGCGAGTTGCCCGGCTGGTCGCGAAAGGAACTCCTCGCGAGCCTGAAATTAGTCCGCGAGTTGATGGTTCCCAACTGGGACATCCATCCCGAGATGATCACCCACACGCGAGTGATCGACTTGAAGACCGGCCGGCCAATGGCCGAAATTAGCTCGGCTACCATGGAGAACTCATATCCGCGCACGAAGAAGAGCGTGGACGAACTGGCGGCCTATCTGGCCTACGCCTTGCAGATCCTCAAGAACTGCGACCTGCCGTGTGAAGGGATCACCACACCGGGCGGATTTGGCAACGTGGTCAAGTCGGAGTTGTCGCTCGCCGTACACGATGCGGTCCGCGAAGTCTACGGCTGTGAGTTGCCGCACTACTTCAAGTACGTCTCGGGCGGAAAAGAGAGCACCGAACCGAAGCTCGAACACGTGCGCGATCTCGAAAGCGACGACCCGAAGGTAACGGTCAACGTTCCTGCCGGGACCGGCGATTGGTTTGGCGGCTGGGACGGGGACCGAACGCCCGAAGGCGACAAGTACGCCAACCGCAACGCAACCGCCGGGCGAATGGTCGAACTGATCGAGCGCGGTGACCCCGCCGTGATGCTCTGCCATTGGCCCGGGCTGTTCAACCAGGGCACCAAGGCGGGATTCCAGGCCTTCAAGCAGGTTGCCTCGGCCCTGGAAGAGCGTTACCGTGATCGGACCGTCTGGATGAAGGTCAGCGAGATCGCCCGGTACTGGGTTGCTAAAGAACTGACGCGCATCACACGGGCCGGCGAAAATGTAACACTCACCGCACCCTTTTCGGCTCCCGCCTTCACACTCCGCATGGTCGCCAAGGGCAACACGCCGCCGAAAATGGTGGCCAAAGGAAAACCGATTCCGCTCGAGAAGGTCGATAAACGGCGGGATCTGAAGCCGGGTACCTGGATGGCGGAAGGCGAGCACGCGCTGGTCTGTTTCGATTTGCCAAAGGGCAAAGTGGAACTCTACGGCGGAGAGTGACAGACCATGATCTTCAAGTCTGTTCGATCATCCAGGGAGAAACCTGCCATGCTATGCCGTTCTGTTTTGGCCGTGCTCTTGGGAACTTTGTCGTTCACGTTGTTTGCGGGTGAATTGCCCAAATCGGAGATCGAGCCTTTAGTGCGAGTTGCGGATCTGGATTTGGGAGAGTCTCGCGAAGTCGAACTCTGCGACGGCTCAAAGGCCACCGTCCGAGTTCTCAAGCTGGAGGAGGTCAGCGATTCGGTCCGCGACGCCGTGCGGAAAGCTCGGGTTCAGGTCGACGTCAACGGGAAATCGGTTTGGCTCACCTCGGCCAACTACGAATTGCCAAAGACCGTGGCCGGCGTGCGGATCGATTGCCCGGTGACTCGAGGCTATCGGGAGAATAGTAACAAAGACGCATGGGGACTCAAATGCGACGTGCGGTTGCGGCTCTGGCCGGCCGACTCGCCGCTGATTCGGCCAGGTACGTTCGTCTATCCCGTCAAGCAGCGCTGGTTTGCCACCGACACCCAGATGGCCAACGAGCCGTGCTACGTCAACGCGTGTGAAAAGCCTTCGGTTCGCAAGATATACTACCACTACGGCCTCGACTTCGGCGGCTGTGAGGGGCTTGTGGAGGTGGTGGCAGCGACGGACGGGCTGGTCGTCTCCTCCGGCAAGGAGCGCCTACCCGGCTACGAGGACACACCGGTGCGGCCCCGCTACGACGTGATTTACGTGCTTGACGGCCGCGGATGGTTCTATCGCTACAGCCACTTGCTGGAAATCGACAAACACATTCGCCCCGGTACGAAGGTCACGGCCGGGCAGCGTCTCGGTTTGTTGGGTAAAGAGGGCGGAAGCGGCGGCTGGACCCACCTGCACTTCGACGTCTTCTGCCGGATGCCCTCGGGGAAGTGGGGCTGTCAAGAAGCCTACGGCTTTGCATGGGAGGCCTACCAGCGGCAACATCGGCCAAAGCTGATCGCCGTCGCGCGGCCGCACCACGTCGTTTGGGCCGGAGAAACCGTCACCCTTGACGCCACGAGGTCGTGGGCGTCCGAAGGCATCGACCGCTACCAGTGGACCTTCACCGACGGCAGTAAGGCCAAAGGGCCGACCATTCGTCGCGCCTACCCTGACCCTGGATATTTTAGCGAAATCCTTAAGGTGACCGACGCCTCAGGCCAGATCGACTATGATTTTGCCGTCGTTCATGTTCTCGATCGCAAACGCCCCGAACCCCTCCCACCGACCATCCACGTTGCCTATGCACCGACGACAGGAATTGAGCCGGGTGACCACGTTACCTTCAAAGTCCGCACTTTCGGCACCACCGAAGGAGAGGAAACTTGGGATTTCGGGGACGACAGCCCAACGACGACCAGTAAGTCCGACGGCAACGTGCAGTCGCTCGCGAAGGACGGATACGCAGCAGTGCGACACCGGTACCGGAAACCCGGCCACTATCTGGTTCGCGTCGAGCGGCGTGACCGTCACGATCGACGCGCCATCAGCCACGTTCGCATTTCTGTTGGGCGTTCGTTGAAGATGCCCGAGAAATAGCCGCCCTGTACGTCTAACCTGAAATCAACCGACCGCACGTTGTTGCCGCCACAGTTCGAGTCGCGGTGGCAACTGGTCCAGCCGTGCTGTGCCGGTGGTCGCCAACTGTTGGATTATAATCGAAGCCACGAGGTTGCCGATTAATGCGGCTTCGGCCAACGTGCCGCCGGCGGCCAAGGCCAAGACCGCACCAGCAGTGGCGCTGTCACCGGCACCGGTTTCGTCGGTCGGGCCATCGACACTGACGCCAGGCACGATCATCGGCTCCGGATCCGTGACTAGCATCCCCTCGGGGCCACGCGTCACGCAAACCGGGGCACCGTTGGTCGTGCGGAGCGATCTCAGCGCCGCGGTGAGTTCATCCGGCGGCACCGCGTCCCCAGGCCGGGGGTCGGTCCAACCAGCCACCTCGAACTGGTTGCACTTGACGATCACGCGGCGAAACTGGCGGACGTGGCGGCGGCTGTCTGCCCAGAAGATTGTCCCCGTCGACCGCGCAGAACGCTCGGCCAGCGCGTCGACGACTCTGCTGGTGACCACGCCGCAGTCCTGTTCCTCCACTTGGTCCAGCACGGTAACAGCGTCGACACTTTCCAACAGTTCGTCCAGCGACTCAATCACTTGCCGCTCTATCTCCTCGGACGTAGGCGTGCGATTCTTGGCATCGTAGCGAGGATGTTCGCCAGCAAGACTGGGGACAGTACGATCGCGGGGTTTCAGATAAGTCGGTGTCATTCGGCCTGGCGCGACGCGTAAATGATTGGTCGAACAGCCCAAGTTCGACAGGCCTTTCCGCAGGTCGTACGACGAGCCGTCGTCGCCGGTGTACCCGACGGCGTGGAGTTCACCTGCCCCCAGCGCCGCCAGATTGGCGACGATCGTACCGGCCGCTCCGGGGCTGTGGCGGACACCAACGACTTGATGGGCTGGCTTACCCGTCTCGACGCTCACCTCGACCAGCGACGACTCGACATCGAGGTACTTGTCCAAGAAGTAGTCGCCCAGCACCGCGACCCGAAGCTTGCCGAATCGGCCGAGCAGCTCGTCGAGCCGTGCCGGTGCCATCTCCAAAAACACTTTCATGACGCGGCCCTCGGCATTACTCCTTGATTTCGTTCCACAGATACGCGAGAAGCGGATGGCTCTCGCGAAAGTCGGGGATTACCAGATCAGCCCCCACACCGAGAAGGCGATCGCGCTTCCACGGGTCGGGCTTGCCGCTGCGTCCGGCCTCGTCGCTAGCCACGGCCACAGCCATTCCGCCAGCCGACTTGACATTCTGGATTTCCACGTAGCCGTCGCCGAATCCCAGAAGCGACGAGCCGTCGACGTGGTTCTCGGCCAGAATCCTCTCGATCACCATGGCCTTCGAGAATGCCTTGTAGTCGTCGCCGGCGCCGTAGATCCGTGTCCCGAAGTACTCGTCCAAACCCAATAGCCGCGACTCCTCAAGGACGTACGCCTCGTCGGTGCCGCTTGCCAGGTAAAGGCGGACCTCCCGCTCGCGAAGCCCCCGCAACACGTCGAGCGACCCCGGCACCAGCATCGCTGCCGGTTGCACGCGACCGGACCGCAGGTCCTCGCGGCGATGCGTGATCCTCTGCATCAGGCGGCGATGGTACGCCTGCTTGTAGACCGCGGGCTCGTGCGGCGTGCCCCCGCGACGTCGGACCTCTTCGCACAGGCGAATCATTTGGTAGATCGTCTGCTTTCCGTTAAGCTGCATCACGAAACCTTCGACCAGTTGATGAAGTATCTCCGGCGATTCGTCGGTTTCGGTTTCGGCCAACACCTCGACCATCATAGGCACCATCACCTCCGGCCAGCCCTCACGGATGAGGCTCAACGTTCCGTCAAAGTCGAACAGGGCATGACGGGGCGATCGCTCCCGCCGAGGGTGGCCAACAATCTCAATGCCCGTTCCCTGAAGGAACTGGCTAGGCCCGGCTGGTTCGGCCACCCGGCGGTAGTCGTCCTCGTGATAGTCTGAAGTCATTCTTCTCCCAAGAAGGCTGGCACAATATGGTACGAATTCCTCAGCGGAGCGAAAACCATCTGGTCGACATACTCGCGGAGTGGAGTCCGCCCCGCACCGAATGATGCTTCCGCCAACGCGGCGGCGTCGCAGTCATTGAGCACCTTTGCGGGGTGGCCGAAGACTTCCTGGAGCCAATCACGAAGCGGAAAGTCCGCCCAGCCATCGATCTGGTTGCTTTTCCGGATGCGTCCCTCATCGGCCTGCACCGGTCCTCCGAAGGCAGCGCACACGGCCGAAACCGGCACGCTTTGCAGCAATTCGCTGCCGCAGTCGTGAATCTGCCGCAAAATTCTCCGTGCCCCCTGAGACGGATCGACGAGAAGCCGCTTAAAATGCGTCAGGGGAGAACCCGATCCGCGTCCAATCCCTAACTGCAGTTTGGTACCCCCAATTTCGATGCCAAGGACTGGATGGCTTAAGGAACTGGCAGAATCAGGCAAGGCATCAGTCTCCCTCGATAAACGCGATGGAATTGGCATACTCCACTGCTCGTAGTATGTTCTCGCTGGAGCCGCCGGCGCTGATCGCGATGAGCAGGTCGCCGACTTGCGCAAAGTTCTTCAACTGTTCGACAAAGACCGTAGCGTATCCCTCATCGTTCGCGTAAGCGGTCAGAATCGACACACTGTCGTTCAACCCGATCATCTTGAAACGAGTCTTCTTCCGAAACGCCCCGCCTTTGAGGATATCGACCACCATCTGCGAGGCGATGGACGCGCTGCCGCCATTGCCGCAAATGAAGACGGTCCGCCCCGAATCGCGGACTGCTCGCAGCCAACCGATGGCCTGCGCGATTCGTGCAGTGTCGAGGTGTTTTAGAAGATCGCTCAACTCAAGCAGGTACTGATCCACAAAGCTTTTCATGTCGGTTGATTCTCCAGGTGCTAGGAATTAGCCCGTTGCCTAATTCGGTCCTCAATGATTCTAAGTCGGAGATTCTAAGTCGGATCACGGCTCGTGGATCATCTCGCACGCTTCGGGACCATAGGGGAAAGGATGCCAACTCGTCCGTCTTTCTACTTGAGCCTTCCAAAGCCGTCAATGGGCAACAGAGAATTACCTATTGAGGCTTGCACAGCCAATGATCGAGGCCGACCAACGGGAAGCCGGCCTCTTCGGGTGCCGGCAAGAAGCACCCGATCATTATTAACGCAAACATCAATAAGCCCGCTTCGGGGTTTTATGGGCCATGGCGGGGCGTGGGGCGACTTCGACGGCGATGGTGATCTCGATCTGTATGTCGGCGGGTTTGCCGGCCGGACGACAGGTACAAGCCAGCCGACGGGCCGCTGTCGAACAAGCTCTTTCGAAACCGGGGCGACGGAACCTTCGAGATCGTCGAAGACACCCCGGCTGAGTTCTGAGTTCTTCGCCCGAACCAGCGGGGCTCTGTTCGCCGATTGGGACAACAACGGAACCCTGGAACTCTACGTGGCGAACAACTGCAAAGGCAAGACCGGTTTCGACGCCGGGCCGCAGCGCGACGCCCAACTCTGCCGGTCGAAACTCTTCCGCAACGACGCCGGGTGGCTCGCCGACATTTCGTCCGCGTGCGGGGCGTGTCCAAAGCCGCTTGGCACCGCCCGCAACATCGGAGCATTCGATTACGACGCCGACGGCCTGCTCGATCTCTTCGTCGTGGAAGATCGGTTCACAAAGGAACTGCCGGAGCTTCGCAAAACCTTCGCCTGGAAACCGCTCGGCCGTGGATCGGCTCTTGTAGCAACGTTGCGGTTCTTCGATACGTTGCCAGGATCACTCCACCACTGCGGTCAGGAGGTCCAGCCGTGCTCGGTGGCGCCTGTTGCGCTAGAAGGCGATACGCACGCAGTTGAAGACCGAACATATCTCGGCAGGATGTCCTGCCGTCACGCTGGTATCGCAGCCCCAAACTACATACACTGGTATCCGTATAAAGGGTACTACGGATAGCCTCGGGAGATGCGATCATGAGAAGAATCGGAGTTCTGGCCGTCATCGGATTGCTGGGCAATATGACACAGTGGACGCCGGACAGCATCTCGCAGGAACCGGTTGATCGGCGCCTGGGCCGGCAAACACTCGCTGGTGATTTGGCAGCGGCACCACCTCTGCGGCGAGAAGATGACCAACTTCGAGAACTGCGATCTGATCGCCGCTCGCGTCGACGGCTTCAAATCGCTCGACAGGACAGGCGTGCCGGTGGCCGCCACCGAGGCGGACGAGGCGAAACCCGCTGTGGCTTCCGACGGCGCAGGAACCATTCTGTGTGTCTATGAAAAGCGAGAAAAGGACGGGAAGGCCCGCGTTACCGGGCGGATTCTCCGGGTGCAATAGCTCACAGAAGTAGATGGCCTCTCCGGGTTAGGCGAGGCCAAACGCGATGGAACCGCTAACCCGAGGAGTCAACTTGTCTGCAGCCGTTGACCTACAGCAACCGGTCCCAAGCGATGCCTACCAGCGAAAGAACCGGTAGGGTCATCCCACTGTCGTCCAGGTACAGCATAATCGCACCTACTTCGGAACATGCTGGTACGCCCCGACGTCGAGTTTGCGGCCGGTTGGCCGTTTCTCGCCTTTCATGGGATGCACATACTGCATTGAGGGGGTCAGATCCGTGCCGTCGCCGGCCTTTCCGGGATCGACGCCCCGTCCGCGGCACGGCGAGTTCGCCTTCAGGCGAAGATCCCACTTCGGCCGATCCACGAACCCTACAGCGTCGGCCGCGCCGTTGAAATTGGCTGCGCTGACCGCTTGCGGCCAGTTTGTCACGGTGCCCTTTCCGGCAAAGATGTTGTTGCGGAGAACGACTCTTGTATCGGCAGGGATTTTGCGGATACTCACGAAGGTCGGGCTCCCGCGCCGGCAATCGTTGATGACCGTGTTGTTGATGAACTGTAGCTCATGGTCGTCCCCTCGCGGCCCCTCCTCGCCGTAAGCCACAATCGTCCGGTTCTGGCAGTTGGGCCCTTGGTGCAGGACGTTTCCCACAATGTAGGCCCGTCCGGCGTTGGGCAGGTTGATCACATAGCTGCTCGAGCCGTCCTGCTCGTCGCTGAGACGATTGTAGGCGATGATGTTCGTTGCCGTCCGGCTCTTCAACAAGTGGCAGATCTTCGCGTGGTGCGAGTAGTTGAACTTAAAAGTCAGCTTGTCTCCCATGACGTAGAGATTGTGCGTTCCCGGCTGCTCGACGAGAGAGTTGTGTGCAAACTCGCAATGCTGGATGTCGAAGACGGTTTCCCGGCCGCCGCCGAGAATGCCGTTTTCGTTGTCGATGAACCGGCAGTGCCGCAGGGTCAGCTTCTTGCCTTCCTGGCGGATTCCCGCCCCGTTGCGATCGCGCACCCGGGCGCCGCGAAACTCGACGTTCTCAATACGGATGTTGTCTCCGGCGATGACCCAGATTGCCTTGCCGTTGGAGATCATCCCCTGGCTTTTCATCACGGCCAGCCCGCCGACGCCGCGCAACACCAGGTTGTTTCTTCGAATGGTTGTCCAATCGTTGAGGTACGTTCCCGCAGCGATGGCTATCGTATCTGCGTCTTTGGCCGCGGCAATCGCCTGGGACGGCTTTTTGAACCTCTTGTTCGGGCCAACTTCGAGCGTATCGGCCCGGGCCACCATCGTCAGCAGCGACATGGATGCAAGCACAACATTCGTCAGTAGCACTCTGGACATAATACTGCCTTTCATCGGGTCATTTGCGTAACAATGGAAATCACCGACGGGGTCAGGATTTGGATTGAAAGAAGGGGGCACCCGCCCCCGGGACTTAGCTCGTTTGGTTATGGGCCGGGGGCAGGTGCCCCCTCCTTTATTCTTGAATCCGGGAAGTTATCTATCGGCCGCCCCTTAGCCGCCTGTCCGGCAATCAGTATCTCGGGCTGTCGGGACGGTGTCAAGCATGTCCTTGCTGGTGACAGGCATAAAGTTCGCAACCTGCCGTGGCCACCCCAACGACTTGCCCGGAATCGAATGGCTGCGGTTGCCCCGCTCCACACTGCTTCTTGTGAAGCAACGGCACACCAACCCGTCTTGATTGCCAATCACGGGCACTCATGCACGAACCCCAGGAGCCTGCATTACGGCAATGTGTGGGGCATCGGAGTTACTGGAAACCCAATTCCCTGGTCACTTTCTTCGATTCAATGTTGACCCAAAGCTCAACCGACTTGCCTCCACCCTTACGGAGGCCTTTCAAACCGTGTTCGTAAACAACATTTGCTACGATCGTCTGGTCATCTTGTCGGCGCTTAACGTCAACATGAAAGCCCGCCGTTTTCCATCCCTTTTCACTACGAGCATAAGCAGACGCTACCTCGATCACGATCTCCATCTCAGCTTCTGAAATATCTTTGTCTTCCATCTTGCAAGGACAACCTCCTGCAAACGCGCGGGTGCGCTTGCTTGCCGGTGTGCCACGACTTCGCAAGAAGCCGTGTGGATGTACGCGGCAACTTTGTCTTGGCTAAGCACGGAACTCCAAGATCTACTCACCCCAGCATGCTACCGGAATCCACGTGGAGAAGCAACTGCCCCCAGCCCGACGACCCGCCCGGTAATAGATTAGCTCCCCCAAAGCGTCACGGTCGCTCGATGACCGGGGCGGTGGCCACCCGGGGGCGGATCGGCAGTCGCTCGATCCCCGGGAAGTCCAGGTCGCCCAGTGCGCGGACCTCCTTCTCGCCCATGTAGGGGCAACAAGCGTCTACCCATGCGATCAGCCGGTGCAGATGCTTCGGTTCGACCTTCACGCCGTAGCGTCTTGTCATTGAGATCCGTCTTCCCAGCAAAGCCGATTCGCGTTAAGGTTTCTTTGGCTTGATGAACATCACCCCGGCAGGCGTAACCCATCCCGATCTCAAGTCCACCCTGAACCAGCCGTCACTATTCTTCTTGTGGAAGCGGACGGGAGATCGCTTGCCGAACTCCTTGAGATCGTATTGCGCCCATGTCTTACCTAAATCCAAGGAAACGATAATCCCCGTGGCCATCGGCGATGCGGGGGCGCAATGCGACGCCAGAATCACGCCGTCTTGAATAATCATATTCGCCGATTCGACCTGCGGATTGAACAGCCTCGTGTGTTTCTCGGGCTTGGCTATGTCGGCCGGGTCGCACCGGAAGATTCCCCGGTCGTGTGGCTTCGCGCCGTTGGCGTCGGCCGCCCAGTAGAGCTTGCCGTCGACGAAGTTGATGCCGCCGGATTTGTACCGCGAGTTCGGTTTGTCGGAGACGAGGACCGTCCAACGCCATTTGTCCTTTTTCGCGTCATACGTACCTCTCAGCCAGTGGCACTCGTGTCCCTGCGGTTTATCATGGTCGCCTGTGCAGGCATAAAAGGCGTTTTCGGCGGGATTGTAGGCCACGGAGTGAATGTGGCGGCAAATGACCGGGTTGTCGGCGTTGCCCAACCGCGTACCCGTCGTGCCTCCACCCCCGGAGCCGTTGTCCCGATTGTACGGATTCTGTCCGAAGGAATACGCGATCTTCACGGTCTGCCCGTTGTCGGTTGAGTAGTAGATGTTCACCGGGGCCGCACCGCCAAGGACGTTGCAGTAATTCCCCCACACAAGCATCTCCACGCCGCCCACATCCCACGTGTTGACGCCGGTCAGCGTATGGAAGTACCAGCCGGGCCGGTCCGGGTTCTTGGGCGTATGCGGGATGTAATCGGCGCCGTCTGCGTCCTTCACCGTAATGGGTTTGAGCGTTTTCAGGTTGTCCGTGCTCAGGTATAGTTTTGAGCGAGTGCTGAATAGAATGTTCCCGTTCTTCAGAATACAGCTAAACGTTATGTTCTTTGCGTTGGGGAACGCGATGCTGTGCGGCCAGGTGCGGCCGTTGTCTTCGGAGAGGAAAACCTTCCCATCCGCAAAACCAAATGCCTTGTTGTCTCGCTGCGAGTCGATGTAGGGACCTTCCGGCTGCGGGCGATACCAGAAATGATCCGTCGAAGGGAAATCAGTCGGCGTATCGTTTGGGGCGGCGCCGAGCCCATGTGCGCCGGCCATCAACATTCCGCCGGCGGTTGCCGCCGTGGTGCCCAAGAACCGGCGGCGAGTGACTCGTTGTTGTCGGGTCATTATGTCATCCCTTTCTGCTTTGGATTGAAAGGAGGGTCGATTCGGCGAATTGTCTAACCGTCATTCCCGCGCAGGCGGGAATCCAGCAAACCGAGGGACAGTGAAGTATAACCATCTTCGCGAACACGGCATCCCAGTTCTTGTGCCACGGTCCTCCCCGTACCCCCTGGATTCCCGCCTTCGCGGGAATGACGGGCACCGTCTGCCGCCCTAAATGTGCCACGGTTCGCGCATCGAGCGGCTGAGCATCCGGCTGGCGTCGGCGTCGCCGAGAATCTGCTCGGTGTCCGGATCCCAGCGGATTTTGCGTTTCAGTCGAGTACAGATATCCGTCAGGTGCGAGATCGTATCGCTGCGCACCGCAATGTTGATGTTGGAAACCGTTTGTTTTCTGCTCTTGATGCAATCAAGGAACTCGCGCTGATGGCCCGGAGTTTTGGGTAAATGGATCTCGCCGGGGCCGATTTGCGAAGTCAGCAGCGATTTCGGCTCGGCGTCGATGTGACCGCGGCGGACGTACACCCAACCCTCGCTCCCTTGAAACACGACCCCCTGCTTGTTCTGCGTCTTATCGGTGTAGACCATTGTCACGCCGTCTGCGTACTTGTGCCGGACTTTCCAGCGAACGGCACAGTCGGCCAGCCCGTCGTCGGGGAACGTGGCCGTCCCGTCGACTTCGACCGGGCCGGTGTGGTCGGTGCCATGGCCCCATTGGGCGATGTCCAGGTGGTGGATCCCCCAGTAGCCGCCGATTCCGCCGAGACAGTAATCGGAGATGTGATACCAGATCGAGTAGCTCTCTTTTGGGGTCCACGGACGGCAGCGATGATAGGTGTACGGGGCCCAGGGCGCAGGCCCCAGCCACAGGTCGTAGTCGAGGTCTTTCGGCACCGGCTGGGTGGGCTGGTTCGGAAAGGCGAAATCATGCGGCACGCCCACCAAGATCGTGTGCAACTTGCCGATTCGCCCGTTGCGGACCAACTCGCAGCCGAACCGGAAGTTCTCGCTGGAGCGCTGCTGCGTACCCCATTGAAACACGGTGCCGTATCGGTGACAGGCTGCCCGCAAGGCCTTGTCTTGGGCGAGACTCAGCCCGAGGGCTTTTTCCGTGTAGATGTCCTTCCCGCGGCGCACTGCTTCCAGGGAATGCAGCACGTGCCAATGATCCGGCGAAGCGATGCAGACGGCATCGATGTCCGGCCGGCCGCACAACTCGCGAAAGTCGTTGTAGGCAGCGCACCCGCTGTCGCCGTAGTGACGGTCAACGATCTGCTCGGCTTTTTCGCGTTGCTTTCCGTTGACGTCACAGACGGCAACCACGCGCGCGTCTTTTTGTCCCAGGAAGCTGCGCATGAGCATGGGGCCGCGGTTTCCCATTCCGATGCAACCGACCGCAATACGCTCGCTCGGCGCCACTTGGCTGCCCTTGCCCAGGGCAGAAGCCGCAATGATCTGAGGGCCGGCGACAGCGCTCAAAGTAGCAACAAGAAAATCACGCCGGCAGTGGCGAGCCCCACCAACCTTGCCTTCAATTCTGTTGGAATGTTGTGCAGCGGCCTTCTTCTTCGCCATGACGGCTACCCCCCAATCTGTGGTGTCCTCAACTGCCACGCCGCCATGATACCACAAGCCCAGGAAGAAATCATCGCGTGGCTGAACCCCGGGTAAGGTGCTTGGAGGAAGATTACCGTACCCGGATTTCACCCGCTGGCCCGTCATCTGAGTTCCCCCAAGCGGGGGTGTGTGTCTCGTTCCTGCCCGGTGCTACACTGTACCGCATTGCTCTTTGTCGCGAGTCCGGATTCGTTCGGCACAATTCACTGGGGAAACTTGGGTTGAAAGGAGCGTGAACGATGTGCGCCATGACGTTGTGTGCTGAGGCCGATACGTTTCGTCATGAGGAGAAGGATTTTTCGTATGCCATCGAGATGGCCAAGAAGTTGGGCTTTAAGTATATCGAACCGGAAGTGATGACGGGCCGGTGTTTGCTGAACGTTTACGGGTACTGCAACATAACCAGTCTCGAAGACGATCCGATGGAAATGCGAAAGGCCATCGAATCCGCCGGTCTGAAAGTGGCGTGCTTAAGCGCACACTCGAACCTTTTGGACACGGTGTACGGCGTCGATTATCTCAAAAAAGCGATCCGCTACGCTTACATTCTCGGTGCGCCGATCGTCAATACGGCGGAAGGCCCCAAGCCGAGCTGGATGACCGACGAAGACGCCTTTCGCGTCATGAAATACAATCTCGACGAACTGCTGAAGATGTGTGCCAACTATGACATCACCTTGACGATCGAACCCCACGGTGTGTATACGACCAACGCCGAAGGCTTGTTGAAGATCATGGCGCTGAGCGATTCACCTCACTTGGCAATCAACTACGACACGGGCAACGTGGCAGTCGCGGGCAACGACCCGGTGGAGACTCTCCAGGCGGTGATCAAGCACGTCAAGCACGTCCATCTGAAAGACATCGTCCGGGAGAAGGCAGCCGGACATGAGACCGGAGTGACCGCCGGCAACGCGATCGGCGACGGCGAAGTGGATATTCGGGGATGTCTCGACGTGTTGCGCAACGCCGGCTACGACGGTTGTCTGTCGATCGAATGCAGCGGAACGGACGCACTAAAGAAGAGCATCGAGTTCCTCACGCCCCTTCTATACTACTAACCTCAAACATCGTTAAGTTTTTGACAAAGATTCTTGGCCAATCGACTGTAACACGTTATTCGCAAAAGCTTTAGAGGGCAGGGTTCAGGGTTCAGAATTTCCGTGCAAACG
>Ga0180431_10000914_pt1 | contig 41687 bp, 35 predicted proteins | sample SS_ome_11_FD_132459 | JGI IMG/M metagenome (GOLD analysis project Ga0180431, IMG submission 132459) | Hypersaline lake sediment archaeal communities from the Salton Sea, California, USA - SS_1_MS_1 metaG | ecosystem: Environmental > Aquatic > Non-marine Saline and Alkaline > Hypersaline >... | reverse complement strand
CTTGTTGTATTCTATGTATTATCTAGTTATTCTTTTTTTTTGAAATTTAATGAAAAGAGGCTGTTTTTAAAATGAATATTATGCGAACAAACTATAAAAAATCTGTGGAAACGCATGTTCATGCTGTGAATATGCATATGGGAAAAGTGATAGATGGTGTTTGGGAAGTTATTAGAATTTGTTCATTTATTATTGATGAATGCTTGTTGACTGGTAATGTACAGAAAAGTTTAGAAAAAATGTCCTTATTACATATTTTGCGGAATATGATTTCTGATTGTTGCTGTTGTATGGATGCTTTAGAGCGAGGGCACGATCGTACTGTATTCAACAATATTCGTATGGTTTTTGAAGACTTCAGCTGTGTGGTACATGCTAAGAGTGATCCTGCAGTATTGGAAAAGCTGCTTGAGGGTAAATATCAAGCTTCAAAATCGATATCTTTTCTTAGAGATAAGTATCCCACCCATGAGTTTCACAAAACTTATGGAATTTTATCAAGGTTATCTCATCATGCTAGGAAAGGATTGATAGCTAGACAATGGGTTAATGAAAGTGGAATTATTTCTCATTTGAAACCGTTTGATCCTGATCGGATTATGCCTAAGTTAGATGTATTGATGATGATAATTCATTTGGTTCGGATGGGTAGTGAGGTTGCAGAAGAGCTTTGCTTCAGTGAGTTAATTCAATCGTATTATTGGTCAGATCAGAAAATCAAAAAGAAGAATGTTTCCGTAGATATTCTTATAACAGATATTGCAAATATGGCTGATGAAATCATAGAAGCGCACAATTTTTCACCATCTGTCGGGGAAAATGCAAAGACCGGTATTTAATTCTTATAAGAAAAAAAATGATTAAATAAATTTATCAACTTTACTTGTTGGACATTGTTTGCAGATGTGTTTGTTATTTCTGGATTCCCCACAACGATTGCAAGCGTTTGCGCTCTCGAGATAGCAACGTTAATACGATTCTTATTAAGCAGAAACTCAAGCCCTCTGGGGGATTCGCTTGCATCACTCGTACACATGCTTAGGATAACCACAGGCGCCTCTTGTCCTTGAAACTTATCCACACTACCTACTTTAGCTTGTGGGCCCAGAGCCTCTCGTAGCTTTCTACACTGATAATTGTAAGGGGACACAAATAGGATATCATCCCAAGTGATCAGACGTTCACTACCGTTATTCATTGTCAGCGTACGAGAAAGAAGTTCCCGGGTTAGCTTCTGTATTTCTCCGACTTCTTCTTCTGAAGCCTGTGTGTTGCCTTCATGGTAGACAGGAATAAAAATGATTCCAGCTTCTTTATTCAGTTTACCTTCGTTTCCATCAGGAATCTTGATGACTCGCTTTTCAGTAGTGGGATGTGAGAACAGTTTCCCTTCATAAATATTTTCGCTAATGAAATGATTCACTGCTGGGTGCATGCGGTATGTCGTTCCGAGAAATATCCCCATTTCGTCTGAGATGGTAGGTGTTTCGTGAAGAAGATAATCCAGGATTGATAATCCACTCTCGGCTGGGTGACTCCCTTGAATGGGCTGTCCAAGTTGCATCTGGTCACCCATGAGGACGAGATTCTTAGCGCATCGGCTCATCGCGATGAGGTTCGCTACCGAGACTTGGCCAGCTTCATCAATAAATAGATAATCGAGTCTGTCGACCATATCATCACGAGCAAAACCCCATGCTGTAGTGCCTAATGCGCAAGCGCCTCTTGTATGGCTTGATAACTCATTATTTTTCCTAATGATGATACCTGCGTCTGTTAGATGTTCATCGGTTTCCTTCGTGCACACAAAAGAGGCTTTAATCCCTTGGTGGTTGCAGTACCTTGCTGTGTTGAGGAGAAGGTGATTAATGGCTTTATGGCTGTTGCTTGATATGCCGACTTTACATCCCTTTTCAAGTAATCTGGCGATGACGTGTTTGGCGGTATAGGATTTTCCTGATCCTGGAGGACCCTGGATTGTCAAGTAGCTGTTGTCTAGATTCTCAACAGCTTGAATGATTTGCTCCAGTCTTTCATCGGGATGAGTGCTGGTGATGATTGGTCCACCTTGATGCCCGGTTAAGGATGGAGTGGAACGATTTAGAAAATCTATGATGGCACAGCGTTCAATCCTTCCTGCTTCATAGTTCGTGACGAACTGGTGGATCGCATTAGGAATCGGTTTTGGATTCACATGTTCATCAGGTATCAAAGTAATCAGAGGTTTGGGCTCTTCTTTAGACTGTACGACTACGAGTCCATTTTCTAAGTCGCTTTCATCAGGTAAGTAAGTGACTTTGATTCTATTTCCTCGATTATCTTCTTCACCAAGTAAGTAGAACTGTTTGCTCACTCCTTTAAAGTCTTGATTTGGATTAAAGCGATATTCATAGGCATAGTTGCGTGCGCTGGGCGTTGGCAGGAATGGACTTCGCGTTGTGCGTTGGCAGAAAGCAAGACAATCTGCATCGTCAAGTAGCTCCTGATGGCTAAGTCCAAGTCTATCAAACAACTTCCAAAAGACAGGCTTGGATTCACGTCGATGGAATTCAAGAATCCAGGCTAGATTTTCTGTGAGTTTTTGGTTTTTGCAGGTGGGATTGCTTTTTGCTTTTTCTAGTAAGCGATCTCTAAGTAGTGTTCTTTCTGTAACTTCTTCTTTTACTTCAGGGTGTTGAACTTCTGTTTTCCCTAAATAGGGGATGTTGTGAGCTCTTTGCTTTTCACGAAGCCAATCAACAAGCTCCTGGGTTGAGTTGCAATCGTCGATGTTGTAATCGCGTATTCCTTTAAGAATTGTAGAATCTTCCCAGGTTTTTCCTTCTAATCCAATGGAGTGAAGTTCCCTCCAGTTTTCATAGGCGACAACTGAGTCACCTCCACTTCCGACATCTGTTTCGCGCTTGTCTCTGTAGAGCTGTTCTATATTTTTAATGGAATATCGAGGCTCGCCGACTATTAGGCTTCCCTTCACGATTTTATACAGGTCTACAAACACTTCATTGCGGAGTAGCTGATCCACCTCTTCTTCACAAACACCAAAGCGTCCCATTAATTTGCGGCATGCGGCGATTTCGTAATTGGCATAGTGATAGATATGCATGGATGGGTCTTGCTGCCATCTTTTGTAAACCCAATGGATGAAGCTTTCAAAGGCTTGTTTCTCCTCTTCACGGTCATGCGCCCAGAAGTCTTTGAAATCGCGTTTGCCTGAGTCGTTGAAATAGGTGCATCCCCAAAGGTACTCTAAGCCGTCTTCATGCAGAGGGAAGCCTTCAATATCAAAAAATACGTCGAGAGGGGAGGAAGGGGGGAGCAAGGCTAGGCCTTGTTTTTCTTCCATCTGTGGGACGATGATTTCATAAAGAGGTGTCTTTTTCTCGATGCTTTCTTTCTGGATAGATGCTTGTTTTTTTAGCCTCTGAAAGACTTCTGAATGGATACCTGGTACGCGATCGATTGTTGTGTTTGCTAATTCATGCATCGTCCAAATGCCATGCATATTTAGCTTTTTGATTTGGCCTCGTGTGATATTGGCGACTTGAAAAAGGAGATCTTTTTCTACGAGGATGCTTTCAGCATAATTCGACCAGTCACCCCAATGTTGATAGTTGGAGGGATCGGGGATGTTTGTAGGATCAAAATTCTCTTGGGCATCTAGAAATGATTCTTTTAACCGAAGGTAGTATTGAAAGTAATCGTTTGTTCTTAAGGACTTTTTTTCTCCATCACCCAAAACAACAGTGATGTTTTTTGGACGCACCCCTTGGATGGTTTCAAGCATTTCTGCATAGCAGCACAATTGGATTACATGAGTGGGTTTGAGGTGTTTGGACAGCTTTGTGTCCCATACTTCGTAGTGATAGGTTCCTAGATTGCTATTGCCAGGAACTTTCACTAAAAAGTCAGCAAACCCCATAAAGCCGGCCATCTCAAGACGAGCTTGTGCGATTATGTCAGTTCCTTTGTTCATTGCTGAGAGTGTTGCATATTGTTTTTCGTTATTGGATCCACCTTCAATGTGTATGACAGATAGACCTTGTTCTCCAAAACTTGCTTCGAGTTGCTCTTCATGAACATACCCTCGCTTTTGCAGAGTGTCTGAAAGAGGATCTTGAGGGTCTTTTGCTGGAGCAAGATGAGGGAATTCAATTGCGTATCGATCCATCCATGATGCGAATGGACTTTCCATAAATCGAACTAAATTTGAAGGGGAGTATAGTTTGTTTTTATGGTTTGTTATTATTGTTTTTTAATAGTTAAAGATGTTAATATATCATGTCATTAAAAGTATTATAAAACACTAAAAATTAGATAGCTAAAATTGTATCTGTTAATCTTTGACTACGTATTTGATTTGATAAGGGAAACATTGGAAAAGCAGAAGTTTTGGCAACCGTGATCTCTGAACTTAATTATAAAAATTGAATTTAAAAATGATAAATAATTTAACATCTCATAAAAAAGTCGCAGTTAGCTGTTTACAGCTGATTCTAGCTGATGAACCCTGGGTTGATTTAGGATATCCCAAACGGCCACGATATGGAAAAATCATACAGCGATTTAGGGCCCCATGGAAGGTAAATTTAGAGAAAAAAATACTGCAGGAGATGTTAAGCGCTTTTACTGCAATGTATTTGATTGCAGGCGAGGAAAATTTTGAAAACTTAGCAAGCATTATTAGCGTGTATACATCAAACCTAGAGCTGGCAGAATCCTTAGGGTATTCATCCTGTGGACAGGCAGTCAATGAGCTAACAAGAGTTATTACGAAATATTACCAGACAAATTTGCAAGATTGGGGACCACTGATGTTTCAACGGTTATCTGAATGTCCGATTCATGATGAGCAGCTGAATGTCAAACTAATGTTTGGCTGCATAAATTTTTCTGGTACTCTTAAACATATGATTATTCCGTTGAAAAACAATATATGAGTACGTGTCCAAAAAAAAATCAACACTATCTTCCCATGGAAAACCTCAAGGTTTAAAACTGGCACATGTTACATCTAGGATACCTGTGGCGATCTATTTTCCATGTTCAGATTTATCTGACGCCTTTTCACGTTCAGAGTTGATGAAATCAGAAATCTATTTTCTATTTGAGTACTTAAAATCACTAAAGCTAACAGAAATTTAGTAATCTGCGATTTATTCATAGATTAAATTAATCTTTCAGTATTGCAGGGAAAGAGATATTGTCAAAAGTTGTGTTTCGAATCCTTAAGCGCACCCTGATTTAAAAATTCTTTAAGCTACTTTTTCTTTTTCTAACACCTCTTCACCATCTTTAAATACCACGCCTTTGATCACCTTTGGAATCAGCTCAGAGCCCTTGAGCTTTCTCCATTTCTTTTCAGCAGTCGTTGCGAGTTTGAACACCATTGTCAATGTTGCGGTAACCGACCCACAACCTTTGGTTTGTCTTGTCCGATGTCTGATTGTTGCAAAAATTGACTCAATCGGATTAGTTGTCCTGATATGCTGCCAATGAATTGCCGGGAAATTATAGAAGGTAAACAATTGAGCCTTATCTTTCTCAAGGCAAGCACAGGCTTTGGGATATTTATCCCGATAGGTTTTCAAAAACGCTTCAAATGCAGCCAGCCCATCTTCTTTGGTAGGAGCCATATAAATTTCATGAATCGCTTTTTTCGCATTCACTTGAACGCTCTTGGGCATTTTGTCCAGAATATTGGCAGTCTTGTGCACCCAACACCGTTGTTGTTTTGTTTTCGGAAAAACCTCCTCTAATGCCGACCAAAACCCTAGAGCGCCGTCTCCTATCGCTAGCTCAGGAGAGCTTTGCAGTCCTCGATGTTTCAAATTTTCCAAAATCTCAGACCATGAGAGCTTGCTTTCTCTATATCCATTATGAATCGCTACCAGTTCTTTTTTCCCGTTAGGGAGAGCACCAAGTATCACAAGAAAGCAAATCCGATCATCTCCTAAGCGAACATTGAAATAAATCCCATCTGCCCAGATATACACATAGCGCTTTCCCTCAAGAGAACAGCTTGTTCCAGTTTTTGTATTCCTGCTCCCAAGACTGTTTTAAACGGGTAATATTGGTTGCTGACAATCCTTTGGCATATTTGCCCATGATAGCTTCAAGAGCTTCTTGAAAATTGCTTGTGGAAATCCCTCTGAGATACAGAGCGGGTATCACCGCATCAATAGAGGGTGCTCTTCTCATGTATTTGGGAAGGATCGCACTTGAGTATAGGGTAGAGCTTTCCTTGTCTCGAACCCTGGGCTGCTTTACCGATATTGGTCCTATTCCCGTTTGCACTTCTCTTTCAGGCAGGTAGCCGTTGCGTACAAACTGTTTCTTTCCTTCGGAAGTTTTCCTGTCTTCCATGGATTCCAGGTATTCATTTACTTCATTTTCAATAGCTTGTTGAAGCAACAAGCGGGCTCCATCTTTCAGGGTTTGCTCCAACAAGCTGTTTATCTCATTTGTAGCGTGAAATTTATCCAAAGAAATGACATCATCTTTCATGAGCGTATCTCCTATAAAATTTATTTTTGTTTCAAAATTTCATAGGGTACGCTCTTTTCATCTCAAACACAACTTTCTGTTATATCTCTTAAAAAATACGGAGATACTTTATTTAACTTTTCTGATTTAAACATTTTAAAACCAATATTTATACTTAATATATAAAATTTCTATGGGGACTTATCCCCTTTTCTACTTAAAATTATTTCGATCTCATGAGAGCCTACAGCATAATATGGTCTTTACTTTAAACTGTGTTACCCGAGAATCTACCTCTCCTTTGTCATTCCTACCAAATTTCGGCACCTAAATAAACATTTTCAAAAGGATTAATCCGCAGGCAATCATGATCCACTTAAGGTATGCCTCGGTTGTAGATGATGAAGAATATCCATCAGGTCGGAAATTTTCTCTAATAGCTATAATCTGCCCCTTTACATTTTCACGATAAAACTTTTGATAATACCATTTTGTAAGAGCATCCTCATTAGCCCCCATGTTAGACCAAAGAGGAGTCGACGAATTGTTATAGCACCCGACTAGAGGTGACATAACCAAAATATTAGGATCGCAATCATCCATCCAAGACGTCGAAATCATTACATCCTCTTGTATGATTTTATAATCACCCGCCAAAAAGAATGAGTGAATAAATTGAGGCATTTCATTACAGCTATCATAATCATAAAGATACCAAGAAGAATACAAAGACTTTTCTTTACTCTGTAAGTTGAGTAATACTGCTAGAACTTGTCTGGCAATAAGATTGGTAGATTCGATTGAATACTCTCCATCCTCGCATCTAATTCTTATCGATTTCGAAAACGAAGCATCAACAGGTTCTAAGATTTTTTTGTTTTTAAAGAAATGAATTATGTCCCAAAACTGTTTCTTCTCTTGCTCTTTCTCTGTTATGGTAATATGAAAATCAACTTTTTCATCCAGATATTCAAAATCCACATAGTATTGTAAATATTTTTTAAATTTCAGTTCTTTATTCATACAGACACTATCTATTTATATATCTTAATCCATTAAAACACAGCAGCATAACATAAATTATTTAACTAATCAAGATCAAAGCTTCTATATGTAAGGCCAAAGTAGAAACTTCTCTTGTAGGAGCAATTTTTTCCAAAACAAACCCATTTTTAGAATGCTCCTTGAAGCTTTTTCAACATAATGAGATTTTGGTAAATTGATTTTTGAAGTGATCGCTCATACTTCAAGACTTTTTCAGTATTGTCCGCTGAAGGGATCATACCCAACATGTACAAAAGTTTATTTGATTCGTTGTTTTTCTGCTTTTTGCGAAACAAATTTTGAATATCTTCTTCTAATGATAGGTTTTGCTGAGAGAATAGCTCAATCAGCTTTGCTGAAATTTTCTTTGAGTCAGAATACCCATACTTTTCCAATAAATTCCTTAGCTCCTCATAAGTTAGATCGTATGAACAGTACAACCACTCTTTTTCCTCTTTCGTCAGGGAGCTAATAGTTTTGGCGATCATATGGAAGTCTTCAGCAATATCGCTTTCGATATCATCTCCGGACCATACTGGCTTATCAAAATGAACCTGCCCCTTAGCAAGACTTTCTAGATAGGATGCGTTCCACTTCATAACTCTTTGTTTCTCCTCGATTTCTTCCTCAATTTTTTCATTGTTTGGTCGACTATAAGAGTAAAATTCACTTAGCAATGACTCCACAGCTCGCGCAATACTACCAGTCTCAAACCTAATTGTACGGCGCAACCTCCAGAAGTCCGCCGCAATTTTTTCAACAAGCAAGCTTTCCATCTGATTACACGGAAGAAGGCAATCGACTAGATTGTTCAAAATGCTTTGATATTCATCTGCACTTTCGTTTTCGATATCTGAAGACACGATCAAATCTTTCGTGAAAATACCATGTTTGATGGCATTTTTAGATACTACCTCCTTTCCGTTTGTTGTTTTTGGTCCTGTGGCAAGTTGGGCATTTTGCTTATTTGCGATTATTTGCTTTTCGGTAGACATATTCCTTCTCCTATTTTTAAGAGTTACAAACTGTAAAAAATTCTAAATCCCTACACTCGCAAAGGTCCAAAAGGTTCGAAAGTGTGGTTTTGAACCTTTTGAACCCTCTTCTTTCTTCACTCATCAAAAACTTTTGGGTGAACCCAATATTTTTGAGAGGGTCTTCCATTTGTTCTTACCATTGCACACCCCAAATACCCCTTATCAACGAGATAATCAAGTACTTCCTCCACCTCATCCGATGTAGTCAAACCACTCCAGTGATGCCCATAATAAACATCTCGGACCGAAAACGGCTCTGTAATATCTCCGTTCTTGATATGTCGAAGTAGCTCCATTGCAACTTTTGGAACAGCGTTAGCACCACTACCGTAAACGCGAAGAGCATGACTCTCGAGATACTCAACCCACTGCACACTGGATTGCAGAGAGTCCAACGTGATCACCTCTGGGAAATTCCCTGATGTAGCCAATTTTAAATGCTCGTGAATTAGGCATAGTGCCGGCAAAAGTTTTTTGTACTTTGCTAAATGCGCTTCCAAGTGATTGGCTAATGATCCCGCACGAAGTCGCAATTCAAGAGCCTTTTGCCACTCATCAAAGACTGTTTGCGCTTCCTCTGTGAAATTTAATATAATGGGATTATCCTCATCATCAAAAGCTAACTTATCGAGGTGTTCGAAGATTCTAATCACTTCCGCTTCCTCTGCTTTGATATCTAATCCATCAACAAGCTCCCAATCCGATTTCACGTCTGGCCAAACCATCATTGAAAAGCGTTGCAGAAAACCGTCGTCACCAGCACCTCCCTTTATTGTAGAACGCACATATTGCGATAGTGGACCTGGCTGAATACTTCCAAAGATTGAGAGAAACAGGGAAGGTACATGTAAAGAGCCTCTGCCAATGCGATCTACATCAAAATCCTTTTTACCGCTCCAGCTTTCGAGAAAAAACTGGCGATCATTTTCACGCCCATTTTTTTCGAAGCTGTGTAACCATCCCGAAAGCTCATCGCGATAGAGCAAAATTCCTTGTGGATTTTCAATCAGGATTTCCCCCAGTTTCTCGACAGTGGGATCATCGGTTTTATACCTTTTTCGCGTTGGCTCTTCGAGAGGTTCCTCGGATGGAAATTCTATAGGAAGTTTATCTTCACTCCCTAACGACTCTTTAAAGGATTTTTTATAAACCTCCTCAGCACCCTTCTTTCTAATTGTCCATGCATTTACCTTAACTTGGTGCGCTTTCGATTCACACTCGAACATCTTCAGCGCATTGCAGGCGAGTGTTGTTAGTGGCTTGATCGTTGCCTCCATCGCAGGACTTTTCATCACCGAGGGGCGTCCAATAAGCATCCCCCACAGGTTCGGAAATTCAATCCAACCTAAATTTGGGCGAAGTTCAAGAGCCCTTTTTCTTCCGATGAGGCTCCCAGTATAAACAATAAAGGGGACTGCAAGGAAATCAATTGGAATCTGCATTTGATCCGCAATTCCTTGCATCCAAATTGCGATCTTATTTGGCAGCAAATGTGCGGGACATGGCAACACTTCACTTAGAACCTCTTCAATTGGTTCAGGTTCGCTGTCAAACAAAACTGGACATGGTGAAATGGTAGCAAAGTAGTCTTCAGCCGATATACTGCTTTTAGAAACAGCTATTTCGAATGCTCCCTTCATAAATTCGCAGTATGGATCGTCTAAAGGAGTGAACCCATCCCAATCGGGTGCACAAGAGGGTTGTTCTTTCAACCAATCGACAAAATCATCGCCTTTTTTGTTGAAGGGAAGTTCGCATACCATGGCATCCGCATTGGGACATGCTTTTCTTATCTCATCGTGCACAGTCTGCATGTACTTTTTTCCAGGATCATCGTTATCGGGTACAATAATGAACTTTTTTACATGGCGGTAATTGGCTAGAATCGCCCAATCTGCCAAATGCCCTTGGCTTGAACCCATCATGGAAGTTATCGCCGGAAGTTCGAGATAGTGCGCAGCTTGCGCGCATTTTTCCCCTTCAAAAATATAGACAAACCCTTCAAAATGGTCTTTAAGAAGTGAATCCATTCCAAATATGGGTGAGGGAGTTGGTGCTCCCTCAACCCAGCTACCATCTTCGCCAATACTATATTGATGAAAGCGTTTCTTTTTCCCATCCTCGTCATATCTGGCAACAACTGCAATGGGTTTTCTATCTGAATCCAAATAAGTCCAATGATAGGTTAAATTTTTTAGAGGAATGATTGATGGTAATTCTTTCATGCAACCCTCCACTCATTCCCTAGTTTTTCTAACACCTCCAGAAAGGAAAGATCATACTTCTTCTGCATGTAGGTAATGATGTCGCTGCCCTTTTCCCCACATGAAAAACAGATGAACGCTCCACTCTCGCAATTCACCTTAAATGAACCGGCCGAACCATCATCATGAAAAGGACAAAGGCCGGCGACAACCCACTGTCCTGATTTATAACCGAATCTCCCGAGGTCTTGCTCTTGCAAGTAAAAATCATAAGGGGAAATCCATTCCTTGATTTTTGCGGCATCCATGTTCCATTTGAATGATTTCATTGATCACCTCCTTGATTGGATTCGATCCATTGCTCAAATAAATCCCTACGAAGGTAGAGACGTTTGCCGATTTTTCTCACGGCCTTGTCCAATCCGTTGCGATGACGCATCAGCAGGTAGTGGCGAATTTGTCCCAATGTAAATGGGTAACAATCGCTCTCGGCGATTTGCATTGTTGTAAGGTACTGAACTTGTTCCATACGTAACTCCTGGTGTTGTTTAAAAAGGAATTACGCCAATTATTACGGAATAGGGCCGTTTATCACGGGCACGGTATGAGGGAGTTTTTATCCCTTTGATAATCAAATAAAAAAGATTTACCGTATCTCTTTACCGAAGTGATGTGGATAGGAGAGAAACGTTAGAAAAGTGATCTCACCCAGGTCTTGAGGAAGTTTGATAATTTTAAGAGTTTTTCTAAATCTATCTCGTAAGTCTTTAAGGGGTGTTTGTAAAATAGTTTTCCTTGGTTTCTTGGAAGGGATATTCGCGACAGTTTGGAGAAATCTAGCAACTCTACTCCCAATTCTAACCGGGTGTGGACCAAAGAAACTTGGAGCAAGCAGCTCCGGATATTCCTTCTCGTAAACAATCGCATCGAGACTAAGCTCATGGACACTCTCAAGCGAACGTGGCCATCTGATTCGTGATGAAGAAATACAAAGCCATATCAAGGCAAGAGCTTCACCCGCATGATGTCTTGCGTTTTTACGACCAAAAGCGCATTGATACGCTAATTCTTTGATGATTTCTCCTGCAACCTGATGTGAAATTGCTTCAACTTGTGGCCATATTTTTCTTATGATTACTTTATTCGACAACTTAATAAGAGCTCTACCAGAAAATCCGCCAAGATGGAAAGAGGAAGGTAATGATATTTTTTTGAATTTTTGTTGATTCATCAGATCGCTCTTTGCAGGAAAAATGTGTTCAATAAAAGCTACATCCTCCTGTTTATAATCTTGTCTCAAAAAACTTAAAAATGATTTTAATGCTCGTCTTTGCCTCTTTATTCCCCAACCCTTCTGGCTAACATATTGAGACAATCTGGTCACATAAGTGACAAGAGATTCTTTTTCCAGAGGTTTTGGAAGATCATCAACGTCAAACTCACTATATATCCCATCCTCTCGAAGATGATCGATCCATGCAAGATAGTTATCGTTTGCATCACTCTTTGAGGTTTCAGAAATAGGCGGCTCGGAAAATAGCCACCTCTCAAGTTCAATCGCTTCAAAAGTTTTAGTTTCTCCATGCATCCAAAGGAGAGCCTCTTTACTTTCCCAGTTTTCTTCCGAGACCTGTTCGAAAGTTGGATTATCCGCCCGAATTCCGCACCATATTTCCTTCACTTTCTCAATATCAGCGATCAGCTCTTCTATAATTGCTTGTAGCTCTGAACAATCCTTACTCATGCTCTCTCCTCTCTCCGATTCTTTTTTCGATCGATTCCCCAATAAAGCGAGTGGCATCTGCTTCAAGGTGAGAGTAGAGATCAGTCATACGAGAGGATGAGTGGCCAAGCTGCGATCGGAGCTGTACTCCCGATGCTCCCAATTCACCTCCGATTGAGCAAAAATGGTGACGAAGGCCATGAAATACGAAGTCGTCAATTCCGGCCTTTTGTAAAGCGCTTTGCCATGCCTTTTTGATATCGATTGTTCCAAAAGCCGTTTTGCTGGCAAAAACCAGAGGTTTTAGTGGATCTCGTTTTTCCCATATCGACTTCAATTCCACAATCACCGATTCAACTAAACCAATCCTCCTGGGCCTACCATTTTTGGAATCTTTGATGTGTGCAAGCCTTCTGTCGAAATCGATGCAGTCCCAGGTTAAAGCCAAGATCTCTCCCTTCCTAGCTCCTGTAGTCAAGGCTAGCAAGGTAATGCAATAGAGATAGGGGCTTTTGCTCTCTTTGCATGCAGCCAACAGCCGAACTTCTTCGTCTGGTGTTAAAATTCGTCGCTTTTTGGGATTTTCCTTCAACTTAATCAAATTTGCACATGGATTCTCATTCAACCAGCGTAAGTTTTTACACCCGTAGCGCATCGCACCGCTTAAAGATGAAAAGTAACGGTTGACCGTCGCCGACGATCTTTTTGTCCCTTGATGAGTTGGTGTATCAACCAGCCTTTTTCTCTCTAAAAGTAATAGCTCTGGAGTTATGAAGGTCAGAGCATAAATCCCAATCCGTGACCGAAAGTATTCCAAATGACGAGTGGTATCCTTGGATGACTTATGGTAGTCAACCGCCCCATCGGTTAGATACCGGTCAATCAGATCCGATACGGTCTTTTTCTGCTCTTCTTTTCCAAAATTGTATTTACCGTTTTTTATTTGCCGTTCGATATCGTTTGCCCAGTCCTGAGCCTCTTGCTTCCTCGCAAAATGATCGCTTACAGAGGGGTATCCCTTGATCCTGATCACTGCCCGCCAAACTTTTGAACCGTCTTTATTTGTTCTTTGATAGATAGATGCCATCTTAAACCTCTTTTTTCGTTTTATTTGGTTTAAGCGGCTGGATGGTGCTGGTAAGACTTTTCTTTGTTGCACCGCCAGTGCACCGCAAGGCAAAAATATAGCCTGATGGATACTCTCCAACCAAGCTAAATCGTGCTCACAAGTATGTGTGAAAGGATGGGGCAAGCTGGACTTGAACCAGCGACCGGCGGGTTATGAGTCCGTGGATTTTCCACATTTCTCAGCAGTCATTAACTGCTCACAGCACAATCATACAATGACTTATGTGTTGTTATCAACTGTGTTGTGCTGTGGTTTGAGAGCGTGAAGAGTGCCGAACTGTGCCATATGTGTGCCACGAATACATCCAAAATATAATCCCTGGTAAGATATTGAAGCTAAACATAGCCCCTTTCACATTCAGGAACTCTTCTAAGAAGGAACATTAACAATATGCTCTTTCATATACTTCTCAACCTGTCACAGATTCCATAATCACATCAGAGTACGCTTCTCGAGGTTTTCTACTCTTTTTCCATTTTGACTTTTAATAAGGACTATAACTATTCTCCTCCGCATGAATTCGCAATTCACAGCACTTAACAAACGAGATTCATATGAGTCTCCAAAACAGAAAAATAAAGGAAAATTTATGAAAAGATTTATTTTTTTATTACCACTATGCCTAATGTGCTTTTCTCCCCTTCAATCTCTCAGTGCGAAAGATTCTTCATTCTGCGAGATATATGAAGGAGTGAAAGTAAAAAAGAAATATCTCAGCCAGAAGGATTTCATCGTTTCTCATAAAGGAATTTTTGTTCTTATTGATGGATTTCCAAGACAGGCTTCATGCCTGGAATCTGATTCAAATGGAGTCTTTGTAGTTGTTGCTGATAGTTCAGAAGAATGGACTTGCCCAAAATGTGGAAGAGCAACAAATTCTGGAGAAATTTGTGATGATTGCAGCTGGCCATTACATGATAATGATGACATGGTAGTACAATTTTAATTCATTCAATATTGATTTATCACAATTTTTAGAGAGGCTTTTTCGATTAGAAAGAGTCTCTCTCTAAGCAAATCACCCCTACATTAAAATGAAAAAATTTATTTTTATTTTTATTTTTGCAAATCTTCTTCTCTATGCAGATAGCCCAGTTGACATACAGAAAGAACTACGAAGCATACCAAATGAAGAACAAGAAAAGCTTGAGCATTTTTTTAGAACATTAATTAGGCAATACGGTTTTGGCTACACCCTATTTGGAGATAAGCCAGTTTCCCTTGTTTGCTGGTTAGCTGAACCTGATTATAATAAAAAAAGACCTTATTTCAGCGTTAATGAAGATTTTGTTGATTCATATTCTGTATGGAAAAAATACAAAAAAAAGTTTCCAAGCAACAAATACATATTTCAAGAACGCAGACTTGAAGTGGTAAAAGAATACATTGACCTAGTCTTCATCAAAAAAACATTATTTAATGAAAAAATCAATTTATATAGTGAGTTCTTTTCTCCCGATTATGACGCTGAGACATTCATCAACAATGAAAAACTTGAAAATTTTTTAAACAGCTCTGATGAACAAAAATCAAAATACCACATTAGAATGGGAATTTTATTAGGGTATGGAAAAGAAAATTCTATTGAATTTGCAAACAGATCAATAGATAACAGAAATAGCACCGACTGCTCTGATTGGGTTTCATTCAAGGATTTAATTAAAGTTGAAAACCAGAAAGAATACCCATTTCCACCCACATTTCGTGCGAAACTAAAATCAAATGAAACTGCTGAACTTGTCAAGCAGTATTCTCAAACCCAAAGTGAACTGAAAAATATTCTTGAAAGAGATGATTTTCTTCAATTCGTCTTAGAAGAATATTGCTCAAAATAAAAAATTAACTAGATAAAAAACGCTTGAGAAATTTGGTAATAAATTTCAGAAAATTCTCTAGTTATAGTCATCAACATAAATCCGTGTAAAGCTACCCATTCTCTTATTTGTCCTAGCCTCGACTTAATCTGACAGAAGAAGCTATGTAAGAAATGTGCTGACTGTCAGATCAAGTCGTACCTTATTTGTTGTGATCAATTGAGAAGTGATGAGATTTGTGAATGAGACACTGACCTAACTGTGCCACCTGTGTGCCATGAATTTAAAAGCTCCCCTCTTCTTGCGAGGAATAATCTACGGGAGTTTTTTTAGTTCTTGGATGATTTTTCATACCAGTCTCATCGGAATTAGACTTTTCACTAAGATATGATAAGGCTTTAAGATATGACAAGGTAAGCTGAGCTTGCTCTTCATCCAGCTCTGTGTGATCGAATGAGTTGGTTGGGTAGTCGAGACCTCTGTTCTCATTCATAAGTTGCCATTCAGTAGGAAAGACATCATGTTCAGCAAAAGGATTGATATTCCTCTCTTTTTTCATCTCAAAACATCTGTGAACCGCATCATGCCAGCTGTGTAATAGGTTTTCTGCATCTGGGCAGGGTAATTTTTGCTCAACAGCCTGCCAAAATTTTGACCAAGATCCCTTGATCATATTAATGGAATTCTTCCAAGCCCATTTTCGTGTTTCATCTGATGGATCATCACTTACAAACCAAATAACTGTTCCAATTTGAGATCTGAAACCCTCAATCTGTTTTCGTAAATATTCATCCTCCAGACTCATACCTACTATTACCAGAACTTCCTGAAATGCAGCGTGACATGCAAGTTGAAATGCTAAAGTTCCTTGCATAGCCTTATAGTCTGTCTGCGTTAGCACACATAAACCACTTATATCTATACTACCATGTGGATGGTAGACTGAGCGCCTATATTGACCATTCTTATAACTTCCACTTGATGATTTAATCGATGAGGCTCCAGGCACAAGCGGTTGAAAAACCTTAATTTGATAAGGTCCGCTCGGCTTTGCCAACAGCACCGAAGTTATAGATTCAATATTAAAATTGACGATCGAATTTGCTACCGTGCCCAAGCATGCAATCTGTTTAGCTGCTGGAGGCATAGAAAATGGTTCCGAGAAATTTTTCGCTATTTGGGCAACGCTCTCAGTCAAGGGAATAATTATCGTTTTTCTTAACTCTTTTTGAAAGAGAGCTCGACCAAGCTTGGATTTAACTACTTCAAGACGTTCTGTAAAAGAACAATCAAAATCAGGAGAAACAAGTTCCGCTCGAACTTCTAACTCCTTGACAAGCTCCTCCCATGAGGGGGATCTTCCTTCAGTGAGGTGCTTGGTAACCCCTGCGCCAACCCATAAACAGTAACTTTTGCTGCGAATTAGTGACAAGGCGCTATGGAGGTTAAATCTACTCATATCCGGAAATACACTTCAATGCTTGGAGTTAGTTCTGCAAATCCACAAATCCTGAGTGGCTACCGCTTTACCGTCCATGACCTGCGCTCTTCGTGGATTGATCAGACTGCTGTTGATAGGTCGCTCCGAAAATGGTGTCACCAAGCCATTTCTTGAACGAAGGATTATCGCTAAACTGCTTGAACAGCTCGGTTTGGTCGGATAAGAGGTCGATCATGACCCGTTGCAGCGCTGCGTCATGCTCGATCCGGGCTGTCTTTTTGTCGTTGTTCTTCATAGCGTTCTGGTAGGCGGTATCCGCCGCCACTTTGACAGGGATCTCCTCGGCGATGATCCTGCGAATCTTGTCGCCGTCCTTCCAGTCCACATTGCCGAACTGGTCATTGAATGTCTTGATGATGTTGCTCAGTTGGTCCAGCTCTGCTTCTGGCTTACGGCCGCCACCGCTGGTCGGTACGGAACCAACCTCGGTATCTTGATCGCAAAGGTCGATTTTCAGGCTGGTTCTCACCTCAACACGGTAGCTATCCATGTCGATGGTCTCTAAAATACCCCGAGATAGGTCTTCTTCCTTGGGCGCGGGAAGCTTCGGAATTAGGAAGTTTAGAAAAAGCGACAACTTCTCCCAGTCAACATTCGAATACGACAGGACCGAGGCCAGAAAGCCATAGGTGCGCACGAATGCCTTGGCTTTTCCCTTAAAGTCCACCTGACCGTCTTCATCAAGATCTTCGTTGTAGATGGCCACGCAGTTATCTAAGATCGGATCGAGTTTCTCGCGAGTAGAATCGTTGAGATAGAGCCTCACAAGATCATCGATTTGATCCTGCGAATAAACCTGGTAACCATCCAGATCGGCCTTAATGTCGTGGAGGTTATTAGGGTCGGTCTCGTCACTGAGAATGGTGGTACGGTAATAGGGCTCAAATGAATTCTGGATAGTTTCTGAGTCGTTATAAAAATCGAGTACAAAAGTATCGTGCTTCCGTGGATGGGCGCGATTGAGGCGCGAAAGAGTCTGCACCGCTTTGATGCCAGATAGTGCCTTGTCCACGTACATAGTATGCAGAAGCGGTTCGTCGTATCCGGTCTGGTATTTATCGGCGACGATCAGGAAGCGGTAGGGTTCCTGCTGTACCTTATCAGGAATCTGACTACTGGGGAATCCATTGAGAGCAGCTTCAGTAACTTTCTTCCCGCCATACTCATGTTCCCCGGAAAAAGCTATGATGGGAGCATAGGGACTCTTGATCTCTTTAAGGTAGTTCTTGAAAGCGTGGAAATACTGGATAGCCCGCACGATACCACTGGTGACGACCATCGCCCTAGCCTGACCGCCGATCTTACGATGGTCAATCACTTGTGTATGAAAGTGGTCCACCATAATCTCCGCCTTCTCGCGGATGGCATGCTCATGGGATTCTACATAGCGACGTAGCTTCTTCTGAGCCTTATTAGCATCGAAGAGTGGGTCATCCTCCACCGTCTTTGCCAGGCGGTAATAACTTCCAACCGGAGTGTAGCTCTTAAGCACATCAAGAATGAAGCCCTCCTGGATAGCTTGTTTCATAGTGTAACTGTGGAAAGGGTGATGCTTGATGGTTCCGTCGGGTTGCGGATCAGGCTCACCGAAGATCTCCAGGGTCTTGCTCTTTGGAGTGGCAGTGAAAGCGAAGTAGCTGGCGTTGGCCACCATCTTTCGACCTTCCATGATCTTGTTGATCTTGTCCTCCGTATCTAGCTCTTCCCATTCCGTCTTGTATTCATTTGGCGTTTCCGCAACGGCCATGTTCATGGCGGCAGCGGTCTTACCGCCTTGGCTGGAATGGGCCTCGTCGATGATGATCGCAAACTGGCTCCTGCGATGTTCGTCGCCAATCTCAGCGAGGATGAACAGAAACTTCTGCACGGTTGTGATGATGATTTTCTTCCCACCGTTGAGGAATCGGCGCAGATCACCAGAGCGTTCGGCATGGCCTACGGTAGCAGAAACTTGGGCGAACTGTTTGATGGTGTCTCGGATCTGTTTGTCGAGTACCCGCCGGTCGGTGACCACAATGATGGAATCGAACAGTGCCCTGCCTCCGTGCTCAAGCCCGACGAGCTGGTGTGCCAACCAAGCGATAGAATTGCTCTTGCCGCTGCCCGCCGAATGCTGGATTAGATAGCGTCTACCAATCCCCATCTCCCGGGCGTTCGCTAACAACATACGTACCACCTTCCATTGGTGGTAGCGTGGGAAGACCTGCTTACAGCTCTTTTTCCCTGTTTTCTCATCCTTTTCCTCTACAACTTGGGCGTAATTCTCAAGGATGTCGGTCAAGCCTATTTTAGACAAAGTCTCCTTCCAAAGGTAGTCGGTCGCAAGCCCGACCGGGTTAGGCGGATTGCCCGCACCGTCATTGCTACCCTTATTGAAAGGAAGGAACCACGAATCCTTACCTTTAAGGTGAGTGCAAAAACGCACCTCATGGTCGTCCACAGCAAAGTGCACGATGCAGCGGCCGAACTGGAAAAGCAGTTCCTTAGGATCGCGGTCTCGTTGATACTGCTGAACAGCATCGAGAACAGTCTGCTTGGTGAGTTTGTTCTTTAGCTCGAAAGTAGCGATGGGCAAGCCGTTGATAAACACTGCCATGTCAAGGGAGAGCGCGGTATCGTTTCTGCTGTAGCGAAGCTGGCGAGTAACACTGAAGATATTGGCTTCGAATTGTTCGACCGCCCTCAAATTACTCGGCGTCGGCTTACCGTAGAAAAGATCCACATGGGCTGGGCCATGCTTAATACCGCCGCGCAATACATCCACCACACCGCGCTTGGCTATCTCGCCTTGTAAGCGGTGCAGGAATTGGGTGCGTTTGGGGCCTTCCTCGTCGATACCGAGAGCTTCACAAGTATCCGGCTGGGTGACGGCAAGAAATTGCAACAGTTTGACCAGATCGACGGCATGTTCCCGGTCGTAATCCTTCGGATCTCCCTGGACGTATCCGGCCTCCTCCACAAGAGAGGTGACGATAATCGATTCCAAGCCCTTTTCGCTGGTGTCTGTCGGCTTCATAAATCCTCCAGCAAATGGGCAATATCCTTCGGCGACGGCAGTTGTCCCTTCAGTGATTTAGGTAGCGTTTTTGTGATCTCATAGGTCGCCACACCGATAGGTTTGCGGGCGTCGTGCAGGGCGTATTCCACAATCGTGCGGCTCTTCTCCTTGCAAAGGATAATTCCGATGGAGGGGTGCTCGTTCTCCTGGCGAACCTGCCTGTCCAGAGCCGCCAGATAGAACTGCATCTTACCGACAAATTCCGGCAAGAATTCACCAACTTTCAATTCAATAGCGACAAGGCAGCGCAGACGGCGGTGAAACAGCAGCAGGTCGATAAAAAACTCTTTGCCATCTACCTCTAGTCGGTATTGGCTGCCCATGAAGGCAAACATACCGCCCATGGCCCGGAGAAAATCCTCGATCCGAGCAATAAGCGCCTGTTCCAATTCCCGCTCACTGTGCTCTGCTCCCAGCTCAAGGAAATCGAATGTGTACTCGTCCTTCACCGCAAGCTTTGCCTGAGAGCGAAGCTCGGGCGTTAGCGCTTGGTCAAAATTGGTCTGCCCCAGCAGGGATTTTTCATAGCTCTCGTTTTCGATCTGGTGAATGAGCACGTTTTTGGACCAGCCAAACTTGCGGGTCATGCGGATGTAGAATTCCCGCTCCAACGGGTCCTTGCAGCGCTCCAGGATGGCCAAGTTGTGGCTCCAACCGATTTCTCGCACCAGTGGTGCGAGTTTTTTCAGGCCGGTGTAGGCTTCAAAGAAAGCCTTCATCCTCCAGAGGTTAGAAGCTGAAAAACCGCCTACTCCAGGAAACTCCGACCGTAGATCGGCGGCGAGCTGTTCCACTACTGCCTTGCCCCAGCCTTCAACATCCTGCCGCTCCACGATCATCCCTCCGATGTCCCAGTACAGACCGACCAACTCCTTGTTGACCGCCTTTAGGGCTTCGTACTGAGCAGAGCGGATTCGTTCCTTGATATCGGTCAGTAGGGACGGGTAGTCCTGCGGTTTGCCGAGGCTTTTTTTTGGGGTACTTTCATTAGGCTTCATTCGTGCCCCCCTCATCAGTGATCTCGTCATCGGTTTCAGCGAGGTCTTCATCCAGTGCCAGCAATTCGTCTTCAGCCACCTCCAGCACTTCGATGCCTCGCACATCCACTTTACCGGTGACCACATCGGAAATCAACCGAGTGCGGTATTCACGCATTAGTTCAATCTCGCGTTCGGCACGGGTGATGGTCTGGTCGATGGTGGCTGTTTCCCTCTCAATGTGCGAAACGAGAGCTTCTTGCTCTTCAAGCGACGGCAATGCCACATTGTTTGACAGGTAATGCCGTTCATCCAGATTTTGAATGCCAGTCGTTTGCTTAATTGACGGCACATTTCTACGGGTAGCCTGTAAAATTGAGAGAATGAACAGTAGAAAACGGGGCTTAACAACAGATGAATCAGGACGAAGGCGGGTGACAAAGTTTGATGTAACTGCTGGGAAATCGAAGTTGAAATAGACTACTCTTCCTACAGGTTCTGCGTTCCCTCCACCCGATTTTTCCATCAAGATGTCGCCACCCTTTAGCAACCGCGTTTTCTGGGCGTTTTGTCGGACAGCCCTAATGGTCAGTTTATTTTGGGAGATCGACAGGTTGCGCATGTCGAAGTCCGCAACTCTTATACACACGATGTGTTCAGCAGAATTTTTCGATTCTGGTTCTTGACCCCAAATTCCTGCCACATAATCCTCAATGCAAGCGCGAATATGTCGAACCTCCCAATGCTCCGGAATATCCCCGATCCATTTCACACCGCTGGGCTTGAGCTTGACAGAGGGATCGAGACCTCGGGTAACAGCCTGATTGATGATATTCTGCTTCTGCTCCTTTAGCAGTTCGATAAGCCGTCGTTTATTGCGGATGAACTTGCGGAACAAGCGATCTTTTACCTTAAGGAATCGTGCGATGGTTTGCTGTTCTTCCTGCGAAGGACAGACTACTGGCATGCTCAGAAATTTATCTGGATAGAGCCTGTGCCTAGAAGAACGGATGCCTGTTGATCGGCAGATGTATTCCGACCGATATCCTTCCGTACGCAACAGGTGGTCAAGATAGTAATTGTCGTAATTCTGGTTACTTCTTGGCCGGTAAACGCCATAGGCGGGACTCACTATTCCGGCATGGTTCGAAACACCCAATGCAGACATCCAGGCCCACATCGTATTGATCACCAGATCTCCGGGTTGGCAGTGCTTCTGGCCAACATTCGACTCGGCCTTGAACATAGTCACGTTCTTCTGGCTGCGGGGAGTCACTCCCGTGATGTGCGATACAGAAAGCATCTCCTCTTCACCTGTTTGAGAGCGCTCATCGACTTCTTTGAAGTAATACTTTGCCCGCTTCTCAGACCAATGCGCCGGAATCCTTCCCAGCCAAGGCACACCGGAGTCCTTGTACTCTTTGTAAGGAGCCAGCTTCATCGCTCCGCCTCCCCGACAATCTGTTCCAGAAGACCTTCGGTTTCCTGTTCCAGCGCATAAATGTCCGCCCTAATCTCATCCAGAGTGCGCATGGGCGTAGGTCGGTAGAAATGGCGCGTGAACGAGATCTCATAACCAACCAGCGTTTTATCCGGGTCGATCCAAGCATCCGGAGTATAAGGCAGTACCTCGCGTCGAAAGAACGCCTCGATACCGCCTTCTTCCAGCAGCGACACCTGCTCGCTGTCGCGCAGAGCAGTATCGGGCTCGTACTCGACAACACAAGTCTTGCCACCCACTTCAGCTTCGAACAGACCGTGGATAGGGGCAGGCGTCATTTTGCCGGGCTTATGAATCTTTTTGAGTACCGGAGCGGCATCTTCGCTGGTGTCGCAGAGCTCGCTTTGCAGCAATTTCTTGCGCTTGGCGGTGAGTTTGACGCTATGTTTCTCGGCATTGGTGTCCCAAGCATCCATGAAAGCGTTGAAATCCAAATGCGGACCAGCCCCGAGCGTCTCGGCCATGCGACGGGCCAGCTTGGCAAACGGCTCTTCCTTAGCCTTAGCACAGGTCCGCTCGAATCGCTCAATCCGGGCCGGGCTCAGGTCCACAGCGAGGCGCAGCGGACGGTCCACCGTCACCTTCCAGTACCCAAAGGCTTCGTTGGGGAATATCTTGGATTTCTCGGTCTCAACCGGATTGACCACCAAGTCACAAATAGTGCGGATCTGTTCCTCGGAAAATTCACAGTTTTTTTTGCCGAGATTGCGTCGCATGGGCACATACCATTCTGTGGCGTCGATGAGCTGGATCTTACCCTGGCGTTCCTTGCTCTTGCGGTTGGTCAGTACCCAGATATAGGTGGCGATACCAGTGTTGTAGAACATGTTCTCCGGTAAGGCAATGATGGCCTCCAACCAGTCATTTTCGATAATCCAGCGGCGGATATTGCTTTCGCCCTGACCGGCATCACCTGTAAAGAGCGACGAGCCGTTGTGGACCTGGGCGATACGGCTACCAAGGCGGGTGGTGTGCTTCATTTTGCAGAGCTTGTTGACTAAGAACAAGAGCTGCCCGTCCGAAGAACGGGTGATCATCTTGTACTCCGAGTCACCATTGTGTTGGGTGACAAAGCGGGGGTCCTTGATACTGCCCTTGCCGCCCAACCGATCCAAATCGCTCTTCCAGCTCTTGCCGTAAGGCGGGTTGGAGAGCATGAAGTCGAATTCTTGCGAAGGGAAAGCATCGCTAGAGAGCGTAGAACCGTACTTCATGTTCTCGGCCTCGGCCCCTTCACCCTTAAGTAATAGGTCGGCTTTGGAAATGGCGTAGGTTTCAGGCTGCACCTCCTGACCAAAAAGGTGGATAGAGACATCCTTGCCATGGCTCTGAGCTAGTTCGGCTAGACGCTCTTCCGCCACGGTCAGCATGCCGCCGGTGCCACAAGCTCCATCATAAACAAGATAAGTACCTGATTCGATGTCGCCCTTTATCGGTAGGAAGATCAGATCGGCCATAAGCTTTACCACGTCGCGGGGTGTAAAGTGCTCTCCAGCTTCTTCATTGTTCTCCTCATTGAAACGGCGGATAAGTTCCTCGAAGATAGTGCCCATCGAGTGATTATCGAGGGCAGGGTGGAGCTCGTTGCCGTCAATATCTTCTATCTTTTTAGGGCTGAGATTAACGCGCCCGTCGAGAAATTTCTCAATCAAGTGGCCAAGGATATCGGCCTCGATTAACGTAGGAATCTGATTACGGAATTTGAATTTGTCCAGGATTTCCTGTACGTTGGGTGAAAAGCCATCCAAATAGGCTTCAAAATCGGTCCTTAACTGTTGCTGCTTGGCGCGGTTCTTCAGGTCGCGCAGGGTAAAGGGCGAGACGTTGTAAAAGGGCTCGCCAGAGGCTTGACAAAGTGCAGCGTGCTGATTGGCGATTCCTGCAGCATCGAGCTGTTTCTTCATCGCGAGGACGTTTTCCTTACTCGATTCCAGCAGTACATCGAGGCGGCGGATGACCGTCATAGGCAGAATCACATCACGGTATTTACCGCGCACGTAAACATCGCGCAACACGTCATCGGCGATTCCCCATATAAAATTCACGATGGTATTGTGAGTCAGATGGTTCATAATTAGGGGTTACTCCTTGCGCTTGTTGTTGGTTTCCACTGGCTCGACCGCGCCACCAGCCTTAATCCATGCGTCCACTTCATCTTTCTTGAACTTCCAAAGACGCCCCATGCGGTGGGCAGGCATATCATACTTGTCGATCCACTTATAAACGGTGTCATTGCTGACCCCAAGGTACTTGCAAATCTCGGATATTGATGACCAACGGTCTTTTATCTCGTTCATTCTCGTGCTCCACAGGCGTTTTGGTTGTTACTGCGTCCGCCAGAGGCGAAACGGGAGAAACAGGATTCGTCTTTCCTAGAATGTAAAAACCAGTAATTTTACTAAGAAACAACATGCTATGTCAACCGATATTTACCGATTTAAACCATTTCTTTAATGTATCACTTGATGCTATCTGGGGAATCAAGCGATGACCCGTTATCAACGAGGAGGTCTATCTGCCCACTTATCTAAATGACTCTCTTCTTTGATAAGTATCACCAGTTGTTTACGCTCTCTGTAACCTTGAGCCCTGTAGAAACCGTGCTTTCGTGGAGTCGTTTTACATCGCAACCGGCTCTCGATCGTCTTGAGCCCTCCGTCAGTCTCACAAAAAAAGACAGACGGAGTAGCTGCTAACAGCGTTGTTTTTGCTACAATCAACACTCCTATTGAACTTTTCTCTACTTCTTAGCATGGGAACCCTCTTCATCTTTCTGATTCGAGCCACCCCGGTTTCCACCGATACCTCAGCCTCCTTCATTTACGTGCACATATTATACTTCGACACAAGAATCATAAGCTTGCGAATTTAACGACTTGCTCGAGCGTGCAATGTCGGCTATAATCAGGTTCAGAGGTGTCTTTATCATGCAAGAGTATACGGAGTGGTTATTGAAAATATTTGATTCTTTAATGAATTTCGAATGGCTTCAGCATTTGATTGCACCCGCGTTTGTAGGTATTGTAATTGGCTGGCTCTCAATGAGAGCCCAGAGAAATAATTTGTTCAGAGAGATTAAGCTTGAGCGAAAAAAAAATGCTGCCGATGCTCTACTACCTGTGTTATTAGAATTGCTTGAGGATCTCTTCACTCTCGAAGAAGCATTCATTTTTCGAGGGAACTATTGTCCTTCTATCGAACATCGGGCAGCAAACTTAACAATGTATGACGACAAAGGTGATAATATATCCTTTGCAGAGCGTCAATTCCAGTTCCGAAAGATAGGCTATCGTATAATCAATAACTGCAGGATAGTGATCTTTTTGACTAAAGACAAACAATTAGAAGGCTCTCGTGGGGTTTGCAAGGAGATTTTAAACTACCTAAATCGTCGAATATCTGGAAAAAAAAGACCGTTGGATTATTTCATTGGGCGGCTCTCAGATTATTGGGATTCTCATCTTGATAATAACAGTAAAATAGAGCTCAATTCCGAAATCAAACACATAAAAAATAATTTAGGAGAATTTCACTCAGAATTAGAGAGACTAATCGAAAAAGAGCTACCTAGTTTGGTCCATGTTCAGGTAGACGATAATGATTAAAATTTTTTAAAGAGATATAGGATATAAGTTTCTTTTTATCAAAAAAAGGGTGTCATGTCTGATAATACAGGAAAAATACAGGATGATACTAGATTCAAAAAGGGAAGATCCGGCAATCCAAAGGGTAGACCAAAGGGATCCAAGAACAAGCTAACTCAAATGGCAGAATGTCTTCTGGAAGAGGACATTGAGGAGGTGTGCCAAACACTTATCATCCAAGCAAAAAAGGGTAACATTTCTGCTGCTAAGTTGGTTTTAGATAAACTCCTTCCGACTCCCAAAGATCGACCTATTCGGTTTTTTATTCCTGAAATTGCTTCATCTAGCGATTTATTGGCATGTGCGCATGCTGTGACACGTGCAGTGGCTGAAGGTGAAATCACTCCATCTGAAGGCGAAGCTATGTCCAGAATATTGGATTCACATGGAAAGGCGTGGGAAACTCACAGCCTTGAAAATAGATTGATTAGGGCAGAAGAGCAGCTAAGGGGGTTAATTTGAGAAAGCAGATAGACATGAGACTTACTGCTATTGAACGTAGATTACAAACTAGAACTAAGACAAGCTACCCCTCAGTAGTAATCTACCAGGGTGACCAGACAAAGACAGGTATGACCATGCCCAACGGTCGTTCGGACTCGGAAGTGAGTATCATCATGCTTCCCGACAACGGAAGAGATTCTATACCTTCACTGCGTTCGGGCTGAATTGTAGTCTTCATCCCCAAGGTATGAGTAAAGCTAGCCCACCTTCATTACTTGCTAAAGTTGCTAATCCCGCTAAATTAGCACTTTAGCAGAATTAGCAACCACTATTGGTTTAAGAATAAACAAATCTCCATGCCTTTCCTGACCCTGCCTCCCCTAGTTCTCTGGGATTTACAGGAAAAGCCCTACCGTGCTCCTCTAGTTTTTTGAGAATGGCCATCGCTTTATCTTTTGAACGAACTTCTGGAGGGCCATTTTGATAGAGATCTTGAAGCTTCACGCCTTCTTTCCCTCTGTTTTTTGCCCAATCTAATACTTTTTGTGCCGTGAACAAAGTTTGATCCACACAGCAGTAGCTATCCAACCTGAGTCGCTCACTCAGATAATAGTCGACAATAGCTTTCGCCCTTTCGACATATTTAACAGAGATTTCAGTAACAGAGGGATCTTCAAAAAGAGCCAAGACACCCGCTATCCTTATCAGGTGCTCTGGTGCCTTACTTCCGAAACGTCGGATGGAATAGTACTCACCCCCTTTACCCAGTTTTTTCTCGCAAGCGTTGTGAAACTCAACGTATTTTAAGTGTGCTTGGCTAGACAATGAAACCGTTGGCAGCTCAAGCTGATTTGCTGGAGAAGGAAAGGGAGCTGTGTTGTAAGGTCGATTCAATAGAGAATTACACTGTTTCCTAAAGGCTCGAACTCCTGGAAGCTCTAGAGGATTGCACTCATTGTACAAGCGATTACCTGCCATAGAATCGGGAAAGGATACCAAACATCGGGGCAAAAACCCTTGAGTATCGCAAATCGAGCACTCACTTAGTTTTCCATAAATTGATTCCTGAATCATTAAGTGTAGAGCACACCGTCTTCCATAAAGGGCAAGAGATTTGTCACCACTTCGGATCCTGGTGATCGGTTTGTCTTTTTTTGCGTCCCATAATGAAGACAACCCAGCTAAGGTCTTGAGCATATTTTCCCTATTCATTGCGTTTCCACCAAGAAAACGGCCCCCTTCATCACTGAACAATCCAACGCTCGGCTGCCCATGCTCCAGATACTTAACTAATCCTTCGTACGTTGGTTCTTCAATGACTATAAGTGGCATTATAGGTTGCTCTGGTTCTGGTCGAAATTCAGAAGTAAAAGAGGATTCTACACTCAATCTAGCTTTCTTTTTCGCCTCGGTCCAGATTTCTACCCCTTGTTCGTACTTAACCTTTTCCCTTTTATAATCAATACAAAGCATTGACTGCTTTTTAAAGACTTCCAATAGCGCTACATCATCGATGGCACTTTTTCTCTCACCAGATTCAGCAATGGAAATGAGAAAAAGCGACAGGGCAACGCTCCTACCATCTAGTGTACTGACGTTTGCATGTCCTTGTGTAACAAGAGAAGCGGCACCAAGCAGACTCTGAGCTATCACCGGTAATGGAGCTTGGATTGTTCTATATAGTTCTTCAGCAGCACCACCCAAAACGGATCCTAGAGCCTTAATTGGATACGAAATCGGAGGTGGAACCTCTCGAAATAGCGGCAATGGTTCTACTCCTTCCAATGGAGTGAGTCCAAGCCAGAAACGAAGCGCTCTTAGATCTCTATGCTTGCAGTGAGCGTGGAAGCAATTAAAGCCTCCATGCGGATGATTCAAGCTTGGCTTGGCAAAAAAATAAGCATCTTCACCGCCATCTGAGTGTTCGTACGCCCACGGACAACGAATACACCACCGACCTGTTTCAGAATCCTCTTCCCGCTTAAGTAGCCCTCGTACACGCAATTCGGCTAGAACGATCGACTCATGAATATTGGATGAATCCTGGTCGTCAAAATTCTCTTCATAGGTCCAATTAAAGGCTTCTCGGAACTGCTGAAGGCTATATGCACGAGTATTCATTGTCCCAACGATTCGACTTTGATACGGCATCCCTTTTCGATGGATAAAACCTGGGAGTCGCATCAATCGAGGCAAGTCGCAGACACTGGGATCTCCGCCGAATTTCTGGGCCAGAAATCTCTGTGTTTTTTCGAACTCTTCGAGCGGCAGATGCTCTATCAGCCAATAAGCGTGGTATCGCCCAGGACTTGATTCGACGAGGATGTGAGGTTCCAGTGGCGCCTCAAATATCGGATCGATAGGGCTTCCATCGAGGTCTACAAATACGGCTCGTGCTCGCATAATATCTATTTTTCTTCTACCTAGCCCATTGGTTTGGTTTACAGCAAGAAATACTCCGCTGCCATTGTTGTTGGCTTGAATCAGAGCGTTTTTGTGTTCGTTAAGTGTACCATGGAAACGTTTGATTTTTACCTTCCTCTCCTTAGGTTTTGGTTCTTCAATTACTTCAAACGTAAACGCTTCGTTTTGCTTATCAAGAAGCTCAAGGAATTGTTCTGCGACTTTTAGATCTGGAGTAATTTCGTCTTTTTCTTTAAAATTAGCGTTCATTAATGATCCTCACAGGTAATGTCGCAGGAGGGCTGATCCTGCGGCATTGTTTTAGAAAAGTTTTTTATTTAGATTGTTTTTCGATCCACTCAATGAACAGATCGCGACGGATAAGTATTTTTCTGCCTACACGTCTGATGGCATGGGCTAGACCGTTTTTATGTGCGTGCAAAACGTAATAGCGCAACATAGGTTCCGTAAAACAAAAAACGGGGTCGTTTGCGAGTTGTTTTATTGAGCAGTAGATCTGGTCACGAGAAATATCCCTCATAGCGTTTCTCCTTCTGTATTGGTAATTACTGATTCATTCTTAAAAATTGAACACATCATCCCACAGGAGGTTTCATTTGTCGGGGGCCAAAAAATAATTTTTGCGACAAAATCCCGCCTAACTGGCGTATGGATTTTCGTCTAAATTGCGGATATTCAGTTATATAGATATAATAATGAAAGAGGGACAGATTGCTATAAGTGTAAGGGCGAGTGCCGCATTGTAACTCATCAAGTTATGGTATGGACGAATAAACTGTCCCCTTAAACTCGCTTTCTGTTGCGTTATACTGATTAAATTTCATGTATAGAGAAAGAAGGGAGTCAAAAAAGCGCCTGGAGATAGACTTTGCGCTTCTGAGCCGAGAACTTGCTTGCTTGCCTCTTTTAGGATTCGCTCGAGTTCTTTTGCACTCAGGTTTTTGAATAGTGGCCGACTTCCTTTACTTCGACCTATAAGGCTCTTTAGTACCCCCACTAAACCACAAGAGACAAAAACCTTCTCTCCCTCTATTTTTATGGAAGCATTAACCGGATCAATCGCAGAGATGCTCAAGCCAAGTATTTGACCCTTTGTAATTGTCCCTGGGATTTCTTTCGCGCACCAGATCATTATCCAAAGTGCTACTGTTGCCTCTCCCCAAGATAATTTTCTAGGATCTTTGATGAATTCTTCTGCAATGTGCTTCAAGATCGCTGCGAGCGTCCTGCATTCTGGAACCTCTTCTGGCCACAAGCGTCCGTTTTGCGGCTTCTTGACTTGACGTTGACGGACAGTACTGAGGGCCTTACTCCGAAACTCAGCGTGATAGGAATTAAGAATATACGGATCAAGGTTCTTTCTTTGAAAAAGTTTTTTTTCTAACTTTCTTCGATAGATCTTGAGCAGCCCCTGACGGTGTCGACAAGACCTCTGATAAATAGTCTTGAATACTTTTTGCAAAGCTTCTTTGCAAGTTTCATTCTTCTTTGGGGCAAATGGAAGGTTGTGTAGAGAGTGGTTATCCACTGGTATCTTGTCGTCGTGATCTATGGAATGTTGCCATTCCTTAATTGCTTGATCGTAGATAGGCTTGGCAGGCATTTTTGCATTTGAATCGATCGATTTTTCTTCCAACGAAATTGGTAAAATACGAATCAACCGGTAGTTCAGTAAGTTGGCTGCCTGATCCTTCCGAAACCAGTTATGATGCCGGCTAACTTCCTGCTTTGCTGGACAGATTAGCATAGCTTGATCACTCCAATATTGAATGTCATTCTGAAACTCATTAGACATGACAGTCTGTACCTGCCATCTGACAAAACATCGAGATGCGTATTGTTGTATGTTAGGAAGGACGAAGTGTGGGATGACTTGTGAATTTACCAAGGGAAACGTGCGGAAAGCAATCCGTACACTCTCAGAAGGAGACAAGAGCACGCCGGCCGTTTTGTAAGTGAGTGCCATAGTCCTGAGCGCTCTAAGAGTCAGAGGAGAGCAGTCTATGACGTACTGAGTTGCAAAAAAGAAGAAATGGACCGAATTAGGTTGATTTTGAAGCTCGACACGGTAAGCGTCGAGCGATTGGAGGATTAAACTGATCGTGTCAGCAAGCGTCTTGTGAATGCTCTTTCTCATACGTTACTCCTGTAATTCGTTCATTGACTGCGGTTGAGAGTCTATAAGTGATTTTAGCGTTCATATGGGTATAGCGCTGAAGCATCTGAAGAGTTTGATGTCCCATCGCTGTCGCTAGTTCGAGGTTGGAAGCTCCGCTTTCTGCAGCGTAAGTCGCAAATGTATGGCGCAAGTCGTGAAAGCGAAGGTTCTTGATATCTGCCCGCTTACATGCCTCTTCAAATGCCTTTCGGATGCAGATGTGACCAAACCGCTTCTTAGAAGGGAAAATGTAGGGAATATGATAGGGACGGCAAAGAAAGCGCTCTCTGAGGATTTCAAGTGCTTTTCCAACAAGAGAAACTGTACGAGGTCTTCCGTTTTTTGTATCTTTCAGGGTGACCACTCCTTGCTCAAGGTCAATGTTGTCCCAAGTAAGTTTGGTAATTTCCGATTTCCTCATGCCCGTAGTGATTCCGATAAGCACAATCGGCAAAAGATGTTGGTTTCGACTATTTTTGCATTCTTCAATCAACCTCAAACATTCATCTTCAGATGCAACTCGATCCCTTCCCTCAGACTCTTTTAACTTTGTGACCCTCAAACAGGGATTAGTATGAATCCACCCGCATTCACGGACACAATAAGTCAGAGCTCCTGAAAGTGATGCCAAGTATCGGTTAACTGTGGATGGCGACCGCATTGTTCCCTTATATGTACTTCCCTCTGCCAATTCTTGACGACACCCTGCAATTAGGTCTGCTGTAATATTTCTTACTGCATATTTACCTAGCCTTTTCTTCCACCACTCAAGATGCCTGATCATATCCTTTAAGCTTTTTGGTTTGGTCGATTGCAAAATACTCAGATACCGATCAATCAAATCTGCTAGCGTGTGCTTCGCCTTGACCTGCTCTGGAAAATAACTTCCTTGCCTTCTACTCGACTCGATCTGTGTGGCCCAGTCTTTTGCTTCTTGCCGTGTAGGAAAAGATTTATAGTCGGGTGGATAACCATCATTTACTCGAACGATAGCCTTGTAACTGTATTTGCCATTTTTATTTTTGCGTTTTTGGATTGTTGCCATTTTGCTCATACTCCATTTTCTTGGTTAGCGTGAGCAGTAACACGATGAATGTGTTGTGATGTGCTGAGATCTGCTGTGGTGTATAGGGTCGAAGTGTGCCATATGTGTGCCACGACCCTGTTTGTGGCTGGTTTTTCTAATGTTTTATTGTCATTAGCATAAACCTTAATCACTCTACCACAGTAGTTTATAAAATGTGGGGCAAACTGGACTTGAACCAGTGACCGGCGGGTTATGAGTCCGCTGCTCTAACCACTGAGCTATTGCCCCGCTGTGAAAAGAATAGAAACAAAATAACAGGAATACCGCCGAATATCAAGCAAATTACACCTTCCCGCCATCCACAGTTATTTCTGCCCCATTAATGTGATACGCATCATCCGACGCCAAGAACGCTATCGTCCCCGCTACACTCTCCGGCGATACCATCACCGGCTCCTTAAAAGGCACCAAACACTGGATCAACTCAGGATTCGCCCCCTTTGGAACCGCATATGCCCGAGCCAACGGCGTATCAATACTCCCAGGCAATACACAATTCGCTCGCAACCCCTCCTGGAAATACTCAATAAAAAGCGACCTTGTAAACGATACAATCGCCCCCTTCGTCGCTGAATACGCACTCGCCCAAGGATGACGATAATACGAGGCAATGGAGGAGGTGTTTACAAGATAACTAGTCTCGTTCTTGAGAAGATGCGGCAAAGCATGACGATTGACATTAAACGTCCCCGTCAAATTAATCGATATGATCTCGTCCCACTGAGCTGGGGTCATCTCATGCGTCCGATAACACCGCAAGATTCCGGCATTGTGACTCAACGAATGAATGACGCCTATCTGATCGACAAGGGAATTGATCGCTTCACCCGTTTGCTCAAAGTTGGAAACATCACAAGTGGCACTGACAACACGGGTCCCTTGAGATGTGAGCTCGTCGACGGTTTCTGATAGTTTGACTTCATCGCGGTCAAGGAGAGCTAATGATCCCCCCTCGCTCGCTATACGAAAGGCAGCTGCACGACCAATGCCCGAAGCAGCGCCCGTAATTAAGACGTTTTTATTCTCAAATCTTTTCATGGGGAATAGTATAGAGAGAGACGGATTAAGATGAAACCCTGTCCGAATGACCTGCCAGAATTTCAGCGACATATTTACCGTAACGAGCGACATTTTCCTTCCGACGTGTCGTCTTCAACCCATACTCGCCGGTATTGATCTGCGCTATCTCCATATTGCCCGAACGTAAAGCAATCCGCGCACGCAACTTTTTATCCTCTTCACTTTCCCGGTCCAGTGCAAGAGGCGGCATAGTCATCTTGACTGGTCCGCTTCTATTATACGACCTGGCCATCGACTCTAAGAGGTACTTCATCTCAATGTCCATCATTCCGGTTCTGTCCTTTCCACTTTTACAATGCCAATGAATCGAAAAGCCCATATACTTGGCCAAGAGCATCACCCTCGCGCCAACTGCATATGGATTACCTGCGACCTTATCATAATTCTCTGGCCCGCCCACTTCTTCAAGCTGCTCTTTCAATTTGAGGGCCTTCTGATAATCAATTTCAACCTGGGCCGCTGCCCTTTTCCATTTCAGTCCCTCGGTTTGATCACCCCTTTCATACGCTCCCTCACTAAGTTGCTGAAAACGCTCAATCTGCTTAAGTGTCCGCATCTCATACTTCGGGAACTCGGCCATCATTTTTTCCCATGTCTGCTGGTTCAACTTCTTCTGAACTTTGCCCATTTTAGTGACAATACGCGCGATCGTTCCGATGACCCCCTTGATCGAAAACCCGTCCGTGCCAACCCTGCGAGTCGAAATCTCAGCAACACCGGTATTCATGACATGAACGCGAAACTTCGCAGGCACATGTACGGTTTTCCCCTCAATTTCCAAGGGAAGATAAATCAGACGACCGTTATAAGACTGCATCGCTTCCTGCTCATCCACAAACATCGCTTTCTCTTTACCCGCAAGGGTCAACAAACTCAATGTGAGATGATCGATCTCCACTTCAGGAACATTCAATACCGGGACGCCTTCCAAATTCCCCAGAGTACGCTTTTCCCTGGCTGCCTCGCGGATGCCCTCAAGCTCATCAAACCGCTCAGGACGCTGCAACTGCTGACTGAGCTCCAACTGAAACAACTGACCAACCTTGGCCTTATTGACCTCCTGATAATTAGGAAACTCCTTTCTTCCTGCGGCGAGTACAGCTGAACGGTTCATATCCGTTCCCAGCTGGGTAGTTCCTTTCTCATAACTGCTGACATGAAAGTTCACGACTTGAGCAGCTCTTGCCCGGTCTCCTGAGGGAAGCATCGGCGTTTGAACAATGTCAGGGACCATCTGCCCCCTGAGTTCAGATACAGGGGTGATCACACTCCTCGATGCATTCCCATCCGCTTTGTCGCTGACTGTTTTTCGGATTGTGCCAAACGTCCTTGGCTCAGTATGGGGCGTCAACAACCTCTCAATCTTCTTCCTGCTCGATTGTGCATTGACATGCGAGAGCTGAGGTAGACGCTCTCTGTCTGTTGGTTTTAAATAGATAAAAGCCGTTCGATTGATCCGCTCAATTTTCCTCACTAATGCGCTTTGATACTCGACGTAATCGCCATACAAGATCTGCTTGAACTCCTTAAGCCCTTTCGCGTCTATTGACCCGCGTGAAACGGACCGCCACTGCCTGTCCATACGGGCCAGCATCTTATCCCGTTGCTTCACGGCCTTGGCCTTGTCCTTTTGTATGCGCTTCAAGGTTTTTTGAAGCCGCTCTGCTTTCGTATCCTTACCTTGACCTCTAAGCTGCTCGATTTCCGTCTCCAGCTCCTCGATAAGCGTATCCAACTGTCGAACCGCTGCATCTCCAGCCTGAACTACCCGCTCTTTCCCTCTCTGATGAGCTTGCAGATAGGCAGTATAGATACCAACAGGCGCTCCAAATCCATCGCCCGCTCTAGATGACATCAATCATTCCTCCTGTAATTATTATAATAATTTTTTTAAAAAAAATAAATATTTCTTTGTTTAAAAGTGCTATTAACCTTATGATCTGTAAAAAAAACAGGTATTAGAGATGAAAAAAGTCATTGTGATCGGCGGTACAGGAACAATCGGAAAAGAGGTGGCAAATGTCCTCAGCGAGCGGCATGATGTGGTCACTGTCGGATCGAACTCCGGAGATCTGCACTGTGATCTTACCTCGACTGATTCCATCGAACAATTATTCACTGAAGTGGGCGTATTTGACGCGTTGATCTGCTGTGCGGGCAAGATCCACTTTGCTCCCCTTTCGGAGCTCTCAGAGGAAGATTTTTACGTTGGCATTAAGAGCAAGCTGATGGGCCAGGTCAACCTGGTGCGTCTGGGCATGCGGACAATCAATGAAGGGGGCTCATTCACCCTGACCAGCGGCATTTTGAACCGCGAGCCGATTGCCAGCGGAACACCGGCCGCGATGACCAACGCCGCGATCGAGGGCTTTGTCAAAGGGGCTGCTATCGAACTGCCGAAGGGTTGTCGGATCAACGCTGTGAGCCCGACGATCCTTGTCGAGTCCTACGAACGGCTGGAAGATTATTTCCGTGGATTTATCCCTGTCCCTGCCTACGATGTGGCACAAGCTTATGTCAAAAGTGTAGAGGGTGCGCAGACCGGCCAAATCTATTGCGTTGATCGATAAGCGTTGAGCTGTTCGCCGATCGCTTCGGCGCTCCCTTTGATCAACAGGGTCTTCTGTCGGTTCTTCTCCCCTTGCATAATGGAGATGTTTGTTTTTGGAATGTGCAGAGCTTTGGACAGGAGTTTGATCAGTCGGTCATTAGCCTTCCCTTTCTCAGGCACGACTGAGACACGTATTTTCAGCGCGTCATTTTCCCAGCCGTCGATCTCGTCGCGGCCGGCATTTGGAGTGAGTTTGACAGGGAGGACAACTCCCTCTGGCGTTGATATCCACATATCGTATAGGATGGGCTCTATGGCATTAAAAACGGTATTATTCACAGCTTTTCTTTTTGCGGCAATCGCATTGGTATCGATGTATGCGGTCGTTCACTTGTCTGAGATAAATGTGGGGTGTCTGCATATCTCTGTGTTTGGATGTTTCCTGATCTATGTGGGAAGCGGATCGCTCTCAGCTTATTTGTTCAAGGCTGGCCGAAAATTGTGATGCTTCCTCTATTGTTAATCAGCAAAACTCACATGTTTCTCGCCTTCGATTATCACTTTTGGTTTAAATCCTGCCAGCTCCAGACTCTTTCGCAGTCCCACCACTTCAGGATGATCCACCTGCTCTTTGGGTATTCTCATAGTGATCCCAATATCAGCTGAAACATCGTCAGATTTCCTGGGATCAAATTCCATATGCACACGTATTTCTGTTTTGTGCAAACGCTCACCTGTCTTTTTAGGGTCAATATTCACGTGCTGACTTATAAAATCGGCCGTCATAGCACCTTCTTTAGATAAACCTATATTGACAACGGTTTCGTCATCATCGGGTGTTGTCGCTAAAGACATGTACTTATCCTCTTCTGCACCGGCTCTGGCCATCATCCCCAACTTTTTTCCAGGAAAAACAAACTTATTCTGTGATATAGCAAGTAAAGCGAACCTCAAGCGCACGACGCCCGGATCATTGCTTTCTCCCATTTTCCCAACTAAAGAGATCATCGCGCCCCTAAGCTCATCCGCAGAGGTCTTATCCCCTGCTTTAGCCAGGAAATGATCGATCAGATCACGCCCCTCCTTCTTGATCACAACCTGTCCATCCCCGCCTTTTTCTGCCAATCCGACCTGGACCATCAATTCAGGAAGCATTTCTTTAGCCATGTAGTCTCTAAAATGGCCCCCGCCATCCTCGTATTCATCAAACCTCATGACATCAATCGGAACTCCACTTGAATCTCTAATGCTCAACCGCTTGTTCTCTGAGTACCGTTTGATATCCATTGTCAACTCTTTCAAACTTGGCTCTTTTCCAACAACAAAGGTATCACTAACGCTTTCAACCCAATGTTCCGGTAATAATCCTCCAAACTGACTTCTCAAGAACCCCCTCGAGACATCTCCAGAAACTGTCTGCATGAAGATCCGGTCCCTTTGTATGAGCCCAATATGCGTGGTGTATTGAGATAACGCTCGTTGAGCTTCTTTTACATCCCCATTATACTCTTTTAAAACCCTATCAGCGATCTGTTCAGCAGCCTTCTTATTGGCTCCCGGCATTAATTGTGTACCTCCTCCTATCTTTGCAACCGCTGTCAGAAGAGTACTGACAATAGCCTCTTGATCTTGGGAGAGCCTTCCTTCTTCTAACTTTCGATGGGCAACAGTTGAAATCTTCCCTCTGGAAGATAACACTGCTTCTTTTCCATCTGACGGTTTTGAGATTGCTTCGCTGACGTTTGTTTTGAAATACGCATTAACAGCGTGTTCCGCTCCGCTGAAATCTGGAACAGGGCTACCTCCTACGCCTGTTGTCGCAGCCATTCCTTCCTCCTTTAACATTTTATTAGAATTACCCTAAATAAATTATAACATATAATATTTTTTTATATAATTTATTTTAATTGGATACTTTGAATTTTTTGCCTAATTCATAGGCTGTGGCAGGATTTTTTTGGATTTTCCCGATCATATGGGATTCAAGAAGAGCATCATCAATCCAGGTTTTCTTTTCCCCAGAATCGTATAGATGCGTGTAAACCCTGTATTTCACGGGTTTTTCCCCTTTCTGGACGACCGCTTTGACCACTCCATACATCAACTGCCGTCTGCCTGGAGTTAATCGGCCTGTATGGGAAATCGCGACAATTTCCCCCTCCTTGAACGTATGATCAGGGCTGATAGAGAGATAACTTCGAATAATTCCTCTCACAACAGAACGCTGGAAAGAACTTTCCGGATCAATTTGAATCCCCTCAGGACTTTCAGATACCGTTGGGTTGAGCTCTGCAATTGTTTGAGAAAACTCACGAAATGGGCTTCTCGGCTCATGATTGGCCGAACGGGCCAAATAGAGCTTTTGAGCCACGGGGGACGCGGCGTAAATAGTTTTCAGGCAAAAGAGAAATGTCTCCTCATTTCCTTTCTCTTTGACTAATTTAAGGAACGTCTGGATCAGATGGTTCCGGACCGATTCGGGGTATTTTTTCGACTCGTGAAGAAACCTGCCGATCATTGAGCGCGCCCGCTCCATCCGCCAACTAAGCGTTTCAGCATCAGCTGGTTCAATGACCGCAAGCATCTGCTCGACAAATGTACTCATCAATGCCGTCTCCGGCCTAACGTTCTTAAGGATATCCCCAAGAGCGTTTAGAGCGCCTTTAACGACAAGGCGAACTTCATTGACATCAGACATGACCCGATAAAACCTTCGGGAGACCTGCGATACATGAGCGGCGTCCTGAGCTGTTTTCACAAAAGAAAAAATGTGGATTAGCGTCTCATCAGGGATCTCATCGAAAGGAGAGGCCTGGTCCTCCTGATCGACAGAATCAGAGACTTCTACTTGGAGAGTGTCCATCTTACCAGCATTTGTTGCGAATGAAACGCCCAATATCCGATCCTTTTTTTGAGTAAGTTAAAAGGAACTATATCACGCCAAAACAAAAAATGTCAATTATTTTATTTATAATTTTACAGGCATTACCTATACATTAAGAAGAGCCGAGTTCGGCATCTTCCTCACCCCCGGAAATCAGGCGGGTAAGCTCATCGCATAGGATAATTTTGTCGTCTTGCAGCTTAAAATGGGCAATAACTTTGAGCTGGGCAAGAGATCCGTCTTTTTTGGCGACATTGACCCAATGGACAGAACAGACGTCATTTCCCTCGGCAAATAGCTGCTCGAAATTCAACTCGAGCCTCTCCACTTTTTCCCTTAGAGACCGCAGATGGTCGAGGAATCCTTGATAATCGAGGGTTTTCCCATCAACGTACTGGATATAATCAGGATGGAAATACTGTTCGATCAAGGAAGGATTTGCCCCCAGATCGGTCAATGCAACTTCCAAAGCAGTTCTCACTCTCTCTTTAGCCATTAAATTCCTCGATCACTTGTTGCACTGTTGTCACTTGGGCGCCTGCTTTTTTCATCTCCTCAATCGCCTTTTCTTCATCGTCCGGAGAGAGGTTGACCGGCTTGCAGGCGTCTCGGACCACATGAGTGCGAAATCCAAGGGCGATCGCATCCAGGACCGAATATTTCACACAGTAATCAGTGGTCAGCCCGGCAATATAGAGGTCAGTAATCCCCTGATCTTTTAGGTAATCACCCATGCCGGTCGCTTTGAGGTGTCCGTTGTCAAAAAAGGCGCTGTAGCTGTCGATATCCTCGTCAGTCCCCTTGTGGAACACCTTGTCGAAATGCTCATGGTCAAGCGTGTCACTGAATTCAGCACCGGGAGTGCCTTGTACACAATGGACAGGCCAAAGGATCTGGTCCATTCCGCGGAGCTTCGTATGTTCTCCCACTTTTTTCTGATGCGTGTCGGCAAAGCTTCCGTGATGCTCAGGGTGCCAGTCCTTACTTGCGACGACGAGCGAGAAGGGCTGTTTCACCAACTGATTGATCAGAGGGACCACTTCATCCCCTTCTTTGACACCGAGGGCCCCTCCGGGCAGAAAGTCGTTTTGAATATCAACTGCTAGAAACGCTTTTTTCATTTACCTGTCCGTAAAGTTATTTAAGGTGACGGATTTGCTTGATCAACTCCAGCTTACGCTCGTAAAGCGAACGTTCCAGACCGACGACATATTGATGGGGGAAAATAAACCGCTTGATCCCTTCGTGAAAACGGGACAGCTCATCCCTGGCAAAGTCGCGGATTTCCCTTAGAGGCGGCGATGTGTACACCGATTTTCCCGAACGGAAAATAGGCACGAGAAGATCGCGATAGGAAAGGGTGGGGTCGATCCTTTTCTGACGCGTAGAGTCCAATGGATCGACGATTGCGCACTCTTCGCTTAAATCATCCCCCTCATTGAAAATCGCGTCGGCCATGTATTCCTGCTTATCGAAATAGCGTCTCACCTGAAGAACTCCCGGATTGGAGATCTTCGTCATCTGTTCTGACAACTTCAACCGGAACTCCCACTCTTTTCCTTTGTCCCTGACGGCCGACAGTTTATAGACGCCGTCGAGGGCGGGCTGGTCCTTCGCTGTGATCAGATTGGTCCCCACTCCCCATACGGCGATCTTGGCGCCCTGTTTTTTGAGGTCGCCGATAATCGTCTCATCGAGCTCGTTGCTGGCGACGATGACCGCATCCTCAAACCCTGCCTCGTCCAACATGCGGCGGCTCACCTTGCTCAAATAAGCAAGATCGCCGGAGTCGAGCCGGATCCCCAGCATCCGCTTGCCCTTCTCTTTCAATTGATGCCCGACGGCGATCGCCTTCTTGACCCCTTCAATCGTATTATAGGTATCGACAAGGAAAACGCAGTTGGAGGGCAGCGCGTCTGCATAGGCCTCGAACGACTCCTGCTCATCATCAAAGGTCATCACCCAGCTATGGGAATGGGTCCCCTTGACCGGAATTCCGAACAGCTTTCCCGCAAGGACGTTCGACGTGGACGTACATCCGCCAATATACGCGGAGCGGGCAGCCGTCAACGCGCCGTCGATCCCCTGCGCACGCCGCAGTCCGAACTCCAGCACTTCGTCGCCGTCAGCCGCAATGCAAACGCGTGAGGCCTTCGTGGCGATCAGAGAGGAGAAGTTCACTAAATTGAGGATCGGCGTCTCGAGAAGCTGCGCCTGGATCAGCGGGCCTTTTACCCGAATCATCGGTTCGTAGGGGAAAACGGTCGTTCCTTCCGGCACGGCATCAATGTCGCACGAGAATTCCATCTTTGCAAGATAGTCGAAAAACTCCTGCTCAAAGAGCGGCTCACCGTCCGCCCCCTTTAAAGTGGCCAGATAGTTGAGATCGCTCTCATCAAAGCGGAAGTGGTTCAAGTAGTCGATCATCAGATCGAGGCCGGCGGCGATCGCGTAGCCTCCGCCAAAGGGGCGCTTGCGAAAAAAGAGATGGAAGACCGCCTCTTTGTCGTGCAGGCCGTTTTTCCAATAACCGTAAGACATCGTCACTTGATAGAGATCTGTCAACAACGCAAGTGACTGATTATAGATGTGCGGGGCTAAAGACTGCATGCGATGAAGTGTACATCAGAGAGACTAAAATGACAACGGAATCACTTTGGTAATGCCGTAATCGTAGACGGCCTCATACCCCTCCCCCAAGGAACCGACAAACGCCCAAACGGGAATCCCTCTGGCTTTCGCCCTCTGAGCGATCACAATCGGCCCTTTGCCGTAAATTGTCTGGGCGTCCATCTTCCCCTCGCCGGTTACGACAAGGTCAGCATTGTTCAAGTGTTCGTCAAATGCCATGTGTTCGAGAACAAGATCGATACCGGAGGTCAACTCTGCATTGAGCAAAGCGTGCAGTCCGCCTGCCGTTCCACCGGCGGCCCCGCTTCCCTTG
>Ga0180431_10000912_pt1 | contig 41782 bp, 22 predicted proteins | sample SS_ome_11_FD_132459 | JGI IMG/M metagenome (GOLD analysis project Ga0180431, IMG submission 132459) | Hypersaline lake sediment archaeal communities from the Salton Sea, California, USA - SS_1_MS_1 metaG | ecosystem: Environmental > Aquatic > Non-marine Saline and Alkaline > Hypersaline >... | reverse complement strand
TCGATCAGCAGGACATTCCTGCCCGAGGCGACGAATGACGCGGCGAGATTAGCCGCAACGGACGTCTTGCCGTCGCCGGTCATGCCGCTGGTCACCAGCAGCGTCCTATGGGATTCGGTGGAGCCCGATAGTCTCAGGTGCGTCCTGCAGCGGCGGTAGGCTTCGCTGGTAATTGAATACGGCGCCTGGCGGACCACATGGGCCGGATTGACGCGTCGGGCCTGCCGATCCTCCAGGGCGTTGGGGATGACGCCGAGAAGCGGGACACTCACGTATCTGTCAATGTCCCTCGGGGTCCGCACGAGGTCGTTGGCCAGTTCAACAAGGAAGGCAAGGCCTGTGCCGAGTAATAAACCAAGTATCATTCCGGTGGGCAGCCATAGCCACCACTGTCTTGAAAATACCATCTCCAGCGGCCGCGGTGCCTCTCCGACCGAGAGCACTTTCGGAGTCTTCGGATCGTCATGCATGATCTTGAGCTTCTCGATCTGGGCTTTGATCTCATCGAGCCGGGCGAGTCTCTCGTCTCTGACTTTCAGGGCCTTGTCGTACTGGACCCGGGCCAGGTCGAGCTGCTTCTTGCGGGCCTCGGCTTCCTGGCGGCTTGCCTCCAGCGCTTCGTACCGGCCGCGTAATACAACCAGTGTGTCCTGCGCGCTTTCAAGATTGGCCCGTGTGGTCTGTTGGGCGAGCTCGGCTTTTCTTTGCGCTCTTTCCTGCCGGGTTTTTTCTATTGAATCCCGCAACCGGCGAACGTCTCTGTGCTGCTCGCCGAACCGCGAGAGCTTGCCCGAAAGCTCCGCCTGCCGGAAGGCGAGCTGCTGGGCGAGAGCGGTCATAGTCGGGTCATTCTCAATTGCGGCTTCGACCTGATCGGTGACCGGCCCGTCCGCTAATTGTTCGAGATTGCTCAAGTCGGCCTCCAGTTGCTTTATCATAAGAGCAAGCTCGTCTCTCTGAAGCTCAAGTTTGTTCAAGCGCACGGTTATAGTATGTTGAAAATTGCGGCCAAGAGGCCTCTCAAGATCGGTCATCTCGTAGGTGGCCCGAATATCGTCCAGGTCATTCTCTGCGGCATTGCATTCCTTCCGGACGGCATCTCGGCGAACTTCGAGTTCTCGCATCCTGTCGGCGATCTCCCGCTGCTCCGAGACGCCCTGCCTGGCGAGGAACAGGTGAAGCATCTCGTTGACAATTTCGGCGGCTTCCCGGGCTTTGCCGCAGCTCATTGATATCTCAACGAAGTCGCTGTCCCTGTGAGCATAGGCGCCGAAGCTGTTCTTGAGGTATTTCACGCGCTTTCTGTCTTTTTGTGCCGGCGTGCCGCTAAATTTCTCGTACCAGGACGTCTCTTTGACGGTATCTCTTTTTAGCAGCTCTTCGATTGTGCTCTGCTGCTTTATGAGGTTTGCTATCGACTGGCGATGTCCGTATAAGACGTCTCGTTGCAATTGCACCGTGCCGATAGTCATAGGATCCGTTTCCACCGGGGGCAGAACCTGGATGTACGTCTTTGCGGTATATCTCGGAAATTTAACTTGAAGGAGTTTCCACGCGCCGCCGCCGGCCGCCAGTCCGAGCAAAGTCAGAAAGAAAATCAAAAAGATATGCCGGCGCAGTATTGAAAAGACCTCTCTCGGTGAGAGCGAGGTCGTTTCAGCGGGCCTCGGCTCGGCCGATCTTATCGGCCGGCTCGAACTTACCGATCTTTCATGCGCCATTTAAGTCTCCATCCAGGCCAACGAGCCAAAGCGGTCTTACGGGCAACCATGCTTATCGCACGGATCGTCACGGCGAAACGCGCTCGATGGCTCTTTCTATCCGCTCTCTTGTCCCCGGCAATAGCGTTTCGTCGCCTGCTTCAATTGCCTGCTTATACGCGACAAGCGCTTCAGCTTTTGCTCCGAGCTTCTCTTTGATCATGCCTTTATGCTCGTAAATCTCGGCCGGTACGGTAATCTTGCTCTGCTGAAACTGCTGCAAAGCAGCCGCAAGCGTCTCTGCCGCCTCTGCAACTTTCCCATTCTTAAGCAGCACGTAGGCATAAGTATCCAAAAATCCCGGATCGTCGGGCTTAGCTTCCAATGCCCTCTCGACATATTTAAGAGCGTCCGAGAGCCGCTCGTCATTCTCAGCAAGCACATAAGCCAGATTGTTGAGAACAACAGCCGTCGAAGTACTCTTCGGCATTTTAGAAAGGAGACTTTCGTAATCTGAGATAGCCGCTTTCAGGTAATTCTTATCGGAACTGGCATTATAAGCCCGAATGAGCATATTGCCCTTCTCAATCGTGTACGATATCCTGCGCAGGTCATCCGGCTCGGTGAGTTTGATACATCGGTCTATGTAGTCCATTGCGCTGTCGTAGTCGCCATTTATTTTGGCAAGATTGTACATTGTGAGATTCGCGGCGAACGATTGAGGATTATCGGCCAGTTTACGGCGGCAGTACTCCAGTACTTCTTGCTGTCCCAACAGCACATACATTTTCTGCAGGACCTCAGCGCCAAGAGTTTCATTGTCACCTGCCTTGTCGAGAGCTGTGCGACAATACTCCACCGCTTCAGATTTTTCACCAAGCACCGATTTTGCCTGGCCCATTCTGAAATAAGCAATAGGAGCCAGAGCGCTGGCAGTGTATTTGTCGGCTTGTTCAAAAACTTTATCCAGCCTGCCGGGATTCCAGCCATTCGTACCCGGCGTTCCAGCCGCGGCAATAAGCGCCTTGAGATAACCGTCAAAAGCTTCGGCGTAAAGGCCGTCTTGTTTGCCCTGATTGTCCTGGGCGCTCGAATGTAGTTTTTGTCTGATACTGAGAGCTTTTTCGTACAGCTTCCCGGCCTTATCAAAATGGCCGCTCTTAGCGGCAAAAGCACCGGCCCGGTTGAGCCATCGGGCGCTATTTGGAAATTTATCGACAGTCTCTTCGTAAAACTTCGTCAGTGCACGGTCTCTGTTGAGAAGCAGGTAAATATGTTCGAGCAACAAGCGGGCTTCTACGGGAGCCCCGGGCGCATCCATCGCGTTTTTGAGTTCAGTTATGGCTTCCTGATGCCGCTCTATTTGCAAATAAGCTTTTGCCAGCGATACCCGAGTGACGGGATCGTCCAACAGCACTTTGCTCTTTCTAAGATCGCTGATTGCCTGATCGTAGTTTTCACGGAAGAAGTTTATTTCTCCTTTCAGCCGCCAGGCTATCGGATTCTCAGGATCGTTCTGGAGGTTTCTGTTCGCCAGTTCAAGAGCTTTGTCCAGTTGCCCCTGCCTCATCAGCAGCCACGCCTGAAGAAGCAGCATTCTCGGCTCCTTGGGATATCTCTCTTTGATACTCTGAGTTTCATTCTCGGCCTGTCTGGTAAGACCAACCCGAAGATAAGCCCCCACCCTTGCGAGGCGGTTCCCGACCGTGTCCTCAACTCGTACCAACTCATCAGAGTATTTCATTACCCCCTGGCGGTCGAGGGTCTTTTCGGCAACGAGAAGCAGACCCTTGAGCACGTCGCCGTCTGTATTGTCTTTCTCATACAATTGTTCCAGAACCCTGCGGGCATTTTCATATTGCCCCGCTCGGTAGTAATGGCTCCACAGCAACTGCGCGTCCTTCGATTGCTCCAATAATTTCTCCGCCTCTTCGCCGCGTCCTCTGGCCCGCAGGTATTCGCAGTAGTGGTAGAGCATCTGTCTGTCGCCGGGATCTATCCGCCGGGCCTGCTCGAAAGCCGAATCGGCAATTGCAAACATCGCTTCTTTGCTCGCCTGCTCGGTTTCCTGCTCGGCCACATTTAGGGCAAGCCTGCCTAACAAAACGGCGTTTTCCAGACTCGGGGCGGCTTTCTGCAGGTCCTGCCGAATCGCAATCGCTCTTAACGGCTCGGTGTCCGATATGTAGTCGGCGTACAGACCGAGCAAAGACAAGTCGTTGGGACTCAAAGCGACGGCTTTCTCCAAAGCATCTCTGGTCTCGGCTATCTGGGCCGCCGAAACATTATCGCCGAGCTGCTGATTGCGAGCGTAGAGCAAGCTCGCCAAGGCTTTGGCAATAGTCCCGTCAAGAGGATTAATCGACGCCGCCCTGCGGATGTCTTCGGTTGCGGCATGATCGTTGCCCATCGTTAGATTTATGTTGCTCCGGAGCAAATAAGCGAATGAGAATATGGGCTTATGTTTCAGGCATTCATCGATACGCGTCAAAGCATCCTCGTATTGGCCTCTGGCTATGGCAAGTCTCGTTGCGAACACCTGCCCCTCGCAATCATCCAGGTTACCCTGCCGAGCCGCTTGTGTCACCTCCCCGGCCAGTTCCCAGTCTTCAGCCACAATCGCCATATCAAGAAGATGGTTTGCGGCGAGATTCATCTGATCTTTTTCGGAGCTTTCAGGAAGCTTTCCCTGCGACAACACAGGATCGAGAGCTTGCTTGAAATAGTCGATAGCTTTATCAGGTTCTTTATACCCACGATGGTGAATTCCGAACTGCACCGACCGCCAAACAGTATCTGTAATACGGGACAGAGCTTGCTCCTCAATTTCACGGAGTCTCTGATCGGAGACATTTCCCGGATCGGGCTCAGAAAGAATCTTGCCGTAAACAAGAGCGGCCGTATTATCCGGGTAGTGCTCGAGGAACCGACTGATCAAATTCCGGGCCAGTTCCGCCTGATCCTGTGCTATGTATCTCCTGCAGGCGCTCGTCACCGCCGCCTGCCTGCCCTGATCTAATTGTTTCGGGAGCAATTTTTCCATCAATTCGGCTTCGAGCCTGGTTAAATCCCTTATCTCATCCGTCAAGACATCAATAACGGGCACCGTCTTCTCCGGTGTCGCGCCCGAATTCTCTTGCATCATTTTCTGTGCTTCGGCCAGTTGTGCATGCCTTATTTTCGCCTGGGTAAGCGACAGCCGAAGTTGAATTGTGTCGAATTCATCTGGATTTAATTCTGCTAGCTCTCTTTCAGCCTCGACAAATTGCTTTGCACCGATGTGGGCTCTGATGCGCAAATCCCTGCTTCTCTCGTTGGCGCCGGAATGCTCTTCAAAAGCATCGATATTCTGAAAAGCATCGGTGAAGTGACCATAACGAAGGAGCACTTCAACATAATCCAGACTCGCCTGTGGTTTTACCCAGTCAATTCTCGAAAGAAGCGCACTGGTCAGAAATTCACGGACAGCTCCGACCTCGACTGTATCGCTGAGAATACCGGCAAGAGTATACGACAGACGCGCGAACTCCGGATCCGGAGGCCAGGGGGGTTCGGGCGGCTTTACCGCCTTGATCTGTACGTAAGCATCATACAGCTTGACGACCGCCTCGCGCTTGTTGCCCTTTGCAAGATCGAGCATGCCGCGCCACTTCACTACCCTCGGATCTTCGCTGCCGCCGACAAGCTGTTCGATTTCATGGACGGCCTGCTCTGCGCCGCTCGTCCACGCCTGGATATCAGACTTGGTGTATTTCTCATCCGTATCGAGTATGCGTTCGATATAGCAATTGGCCAAAAGGGAAAACAGATTGTAACGGTTGTTCCTGTTTGCCTGTCGCCGCGGCCCGGATATCTCCTGCGCGCCGGGCAGCTCCAGTGCTGCTGTGGCTGCCTCAATCGCTTTGTCGATATCAGGCTCGCTTTCATAAACAGAAAATCGGCGATAGTACAGATTGGCCAGATCTATTGCATAGGGAACATTCTCGTTGGCCAGGTCGACGGCCCTTTCCGCGGTCTCGATGGCCCTGTCGAGATGACCGGCGCCCAGACGCGAACCTGAGTAGATGGAGTAGACACGGTAGAAATCGGATGCGGCCGCAAACGCTTCTGCACTGGAGTCGAACCTTTCGAGCAGCGACAGATAGTCCGGCTCAATTGATCGAAGTCGATCCTTCATGGTTTCGGCGCTGATACCTCCGGCAAGCGCCAGCTTCAGGCTCAAGAGATTAATGCGCGCCGCAGGGCTGTCACCTGCAACCTGAATCGCCTGCTCCAGAAGCTTAACCGCATGCTTTGCAGCTTTGTCTCTTTCTTCAACGCTGCCACGAGAGGCGAAAATATCGCCCTGGGCCACGGCCACCCGGCCGAGATACAGGTACGGATCGAAACTTTCCGGCTCAAGCTCTCTCGCCTTCTCCAGATCGATGACAGCCTTGTCAAGCGATTCATCTTTATCAGTCACCATGCCGAGGCGCGCCATTTCAAAGGAGGCTCTTGCTCTAACAAAATACAGATATGCCCCCAGTTTCTTCGGGCCGGTCACCTCCGCCACCATGCCCGGAATCTGCCACAGGGATTTTTCTTCTTCAAGCAAGTTCGCATCTTCGGCCATCTCCAGAAACTCCGATGCCTGCTTTTGTACCTGCGGCCAGTATCTGGGGTCGCCGCTGTCGGCGCGCACATAGAAGTACTGCACCCTGCCGTAGCCGGCTTTGGCATTAGCCGGATTGACCTTGAGCAGCTCCTCCCAGCAGCCCAGGATGAAATTCCATTCATTGGTCTCGACGTACATGTCCAGCATCTTGAGCAGAATCTCTTCTCTGAGAGCATCGGTCTTTGCCCTGTCGTATGCATTATGAAGACTGCGCCCGGCCTTTTTGTAGCCTTGCTCTTTTGCCTGCTCGCCGGCAGCCGCACGGGCCGCCTCGATTGCAACCTCTGCATCGCGAATGTACTCATGCGGATCCTGGCCCCAGTGCAAGGCCACCGCAATGATTCCAAGCAGCACGAATGCGATGACTGCAAAACCGGTAAAAGCGACTTTCCTGTTTAACCTCCCTATTGCCATAAGCTTACCTCATGTTGTCTCTTATAAATGGATCATGTGCCGGCCCGTTCAGGAGTAAGGCTCATCATTTCTTCCATTCGGGCAAGTGCTCCCGCTCCAGAACAGGCAAAATTACCGAAAACAACTTTTCGCTTGCCATGACTACATCTTCTTTGCTCGGAGTAGCAGCGCTACGATTAAATACAACCTCCACCTTACAGAAATACGAAGATTTGCCGAAAAGGTTCTTGTTTAAGGCTATTCGAGCCTCTTCTCTGCTGCCGGCGTATTGCCCGTTTACCCTGAAAAAATACAAGTTTGGAATTCTCTGTCTGCTCTGGAAGAGATTGGTGTTCTTTGGACCAAAAACAAGGTATTTCGCCGGGATACGTGCCTTGAAACTCGCCTCATTTTTCACATCGAGCGTAACTGCCATCCTTGTAAGTCGCTGATACCCTCCGCCGGTCCAGCATTCTTCAGGTACATGAGGCACTCTGTCGGCAAGCCGGTAGTAGGTAATAAACAGCAGGAATCTCTTTATCGGGCTGCCCGCCGGCTCCTCGGTGTCTTCCAATACCCACTGGATGTAGTCATCAGTTCCCAGAGATTTCAGCACTTCTTTGTTTTCGATCTTGAGTTTCGGCGGGACCACTTCGTAGGGCGCCAAATTGCACTCGTCCAGAAATTCCAGAGATTTCCTCAGCGGCAGCGGCTCTTTCTCCAGGATGATTCCGAGCCTTTTCATGGTCATGGACATGCCGATGCCCGCCACGGCCAGAACAAACACGCATATCAGGAAAGCAGGCTGCAAATATACTCGAATGTCGATCTTCTTTGTTGCCATTATGTACCACGCGCACGAATAATTACGTCCTCGAAAGGTATCTGCGATTCGTCTATGAACAGATTCGACATGAAAAGTACAAGCAGGCCGTACAAACCGAAGGCCAGCGGCAGCATTGCCATGCCGAGCATATCGTGATAAACGCCCTGGGCGTATCTGGGATGTATTAGGATGTAAATGAAACCCGTGATCGTGACCCTTACGATATTGCACAGTACTGCGATCGGGACCGTGCTCGCTACAAGAACGAGCCGTTGCCACAACGGCCGCTCGTGCAGATAGGCCATCGCAACTCCCAGGGCCAAGAAAGCCATCAACAGCCGCATTCCGCTGCACGCCTCGGCCACATCAAGGGCCGGCGCCAGCGTCTGCCCTTTGTAGAAGACATCAATTAACACGCCATTAGCCGTGGCTTCCAGGCCGGGAACAAGGTTCAACAGGCCACTCGCCACCGTAGCGGCCCATTGGCGCATGGGTATGGTAAGAGCTTTGTAGTATCGCTCCGGCAATGGAATTGCGAAGATTAGAAATGCAACGGCAAGCCAGGTACGCTTAATGAGAAGCCAGCCACCCAGAAATAAAACAATCGCACCAAGCGAAGCTATCATGCCTATCGGGCGCAAGTAGCCGTACTGCAAATGCACAATGTTGAAAGGATAAAACAAAATCGTGCACACCAGAAACAACAATCCCAGATAGTTCGGCCTGGTCTCAAGGTTCAATATATCTTCCTTACGTTGGTTGACAAAATACAGACTAAAGAGCGGGATGAGAAAACCATGCGACCAACTGGCGTCGGTGATCCACGTGCGAACGATGCTATCGATCTCGGCGCGAAACAGAAAACAAAACAGCGCGCCAATTACGAATATCTTGACATAATTATGTGCAGGAAGCTCGCGCCAATTTTCTCTCTGACGATGGGAATGTGTATCCCGGCGCTGCCCAGTAAATGAAACAGTATTCTCCAGCATGGCCGAACAATCTTGTCAGAATAGCTTGTCCCACTTCCAGGGCGTTATGGGATTAAACGTCTGCCCGTAGAAATCCTTGTTGGCGAAATTACGGTCGTAGACAAAACCGAAGCCATACGTCGCCCTGAATGCATTTCGCAGGACCGCACGCCATCTCGCGGTCGCGTGTGTGCCGACGTTGATCAAATCATGCGGCTTTATGAAGAAGTCCGGCTGCTCGCCGCTGGCGATCTTGTCCAGATCCACCATCACTATCTCTTCTTTTTCCCTGCCGATTCTTCGGACAATTTCACATCGCTTGGGCCATGCCAGAGGGCCCAAGCCGCCTGCGGCCGCTATTGCCTGCTTGAGAGTGATCGGCCGGCCGGTAATGTTTATGAATCCGGCGCGATTGACGTTGCCCATGATCGAACATTCGCCGACGATGTCCACGGGCACGAAGACCGAATCTCCCGGCTTTATAACGATGTTATACCGCGGATCACCCGCAAAGAGCTTATCCGATGGAATCCTGATCAGCCGCGTGCCGGCTTCGGCGCGCCCGTTCTCAACAAGGGGCACTTGCCGGTCCGGTTCTACTGTCGGCCTCAGGTCGGGCTCAACTTTTATTACCGGCTCGGTCGGTTTCCTGGCATCTACCAGGACCGGAAACCACTTGCCGTTGCGGAACTCCCACTCGATATGCCCGGCGGGCTCTTCTTCGGTCGGTTCAGGTTTTGTTCGCGGTCCCGGGGACTCCTTACGGAGAACCGGAATCCACCTGCCGTCCCGTAATTCCCAATCAATATCGTCGGCATCATTCGGGCCCGCTAACTGGTCCCTCCCCGTCGGGAACGTCGGCGTCACGGGCGCCGTCATTGCATCGCGGAGCCTCGTGCGATCGTCAATTCTATTTTCAAACCTGCCGGGCATTCGGTTCGACGTCGGCGACTCATCTACGCCCCGGCGGCGATTCACCTCACTACCTGCTGAACGCTCGTCCAGGGTTTTCATCAGGTCGTCGACACTTACGCGCTTGTCCTCCTCCCGAACGGGCGGTGAACCGGATGATCCTCCTTCATCCGAAGCGTATGTCCAGTTTCCCGTAGCTTGATTAAACCGCCATGAGTTCTGCGGCGACGGCAAGGTGTCTGTGCCGGTTAACATCTCGGAGGACGCCACGACGACTTTGCTTTTGGGCCATTGGTATTGCGCCCGCGGAGCGAACGATTTGCTCTTTTTCAATTTTGTCGCGTTGGTTTGGGGTTCTATAACCTCCAATTCAAGCTCTCCGAATCCCGGATCGATTGAATCCGGTTCGGTTCCGGGGGCGCCTATCGAGCGTGAGACATAAATATAGCTCACGTTGAACTGGCTCGCTCCACCTGCCGTTGCAATGGCGTCCGTCAGCTTGAAATCGTATCGGGGAAGAGGATACCTGTTGGGATAACGAACGCCGTCACCCCATATCGAGAAGGCGCGCTGCTGTGAGTTGACCAGCGTCACCGTAACGGAAGGCTGCTTCAATATGTTGATCGCCAGGATCTTCTTTATATGTTCTTCGAGCTGTGTCTCTGTCAGCCCTGCAGCCCGGACCACCCCAACCTCCGGTACGGATATCTTGCCGGTTTCGGTTATAAGATAATTGTTGACGTGCGGGATCCCTTCCTGAAGAAGCTCGAATATCCGTATCGTTATAGTGTCTCCCGGTCTCAGCGCATAGTCGGCCACTCTCGGCACGGTGTCTATCGGCAGCGGCTCCTCCGCTCCTTCCCATGCTGCCGGCGTCTCTTCGGCTACACCCAGAGTATCCAGAATGACGTTGACCGCGGGACGAGGCTTGAATCTGCCGACCTGCGTCGGATCCCAGAACTTGTTGCCGCAGCCGGAGAAAAGTCCCGGGCATAGCGCTAACAGAACAGCGAACACCCGGAAGAATCTCCTGCGTCGGACTTCGGCTGTCATCCTTCTCATGGCATCGAACTTCCAAAATACCCTGCGACTTAAAACTCATATAAATGCAGGGAAATCACCCAAAGAACGTTATTACTCGAAGAAATGTATCGGTCCGATGCTCTGCTCGCTTAACTCTTTTTTGCCCTCTATAGAATGATCTGTGGAGTGAACAAAAGCGGCTTTGAAGCCACAATAAAAACAGCACAGTTGCAGCCTTTTAACGATCCTGGCATAGGATGTATCACTGCTTCAAAGAAAGGTGCTGTAGGCTAATAGTGCCGTTATAGGGCCCAAATCAGCGCAGAAACAATCGCTTAGGTGCCGTTCTGCTGATGGAAAATACTGAACAGGCGAATCACATAGCCGCCCAATAAAAGAAGCTTCGAATTGAACTCACATTTGGGGCCTATAATCATCTGCGTGTTACTATAGCCTACGATACGTTCTTTCCTGCAGAATTCAGGCATAAAACGCCAAACTGCCTCATACCTGCAGAATTCTACTTTGCCGGCCCGAGGGTATGTGAGTCGATCTTGACCAGACGACCCTGCGCATTTGCCTGCGAATCAGTAGTGAAAATTTCTATTCCGGCCGGAACAAGAGCGCCCCCCTTCTCGATCTCACGATGGTCATAGCCGCGAACAGTCAGGATCTTGCCGGTACCGGCGGATTCGAACTGGATAATGTCGATCAAGGAATTGTCCCTGTTCTGATAGAAAATGGCGCCACTCAAACGCGGCCCGGCCAGGATGCCGGACATGGGCAGCCTCTCGATCGGCTGATGCCACTGGCCCTGGATCTTGATCGGGGAACCTTTATCAGCAAAGTCAGCCGATTTATCCAGTAAACGCGCCGGTGCCGTTACGATGCTCAACACGGCTTCGGCCAGATCGCAGCTCTGCGCCTCTTTCGACAGTTCGGCGATCCGATCATCACCCTGGAGCACCTTGAATTGACCGTTTGACAGTTGCCAGAGTAACTGCCCTTCGGGCTCGTTGGCTGAAACCTGAATCGAATTCGACCAGGGATAAACAGCTAACTGAAGCTCGCTCAGGTAATGACTGCCGTCCGGCTGATAAAGCGTAACCACAGAGGCGAGGTGGATTTCTTTACTCTTCGCCCAGGCATTCAATCCGCCGGCCGCATTTACTGCCTTCGCGGCGAAATCAGAGGGAACGGAAGTCATGGCGGCATCCGGCGACGTTGCCAGGACAACCTCATCTTCCTCCTTTTCATGCCGTTGCAATTGCTGACATCCGCTTAACACAAACGCCAGTATCATCGCGCAAAGCACAAATCGCCGGGTAACGGCTCTCGATTCCGCATTCCTGATTTTAGGCATCGTTCTTTCCTCCAGACCTCCAGTTTATTATTGGTCGCAATCCAACTTTGCGAGTTGCTCCATCAATGCATATCTTTGGGCCGCATCACCAGCCGACAGTTTCATCAGTTCGGCCGCCACTTCCGGCTTTGACTGCTTGAGGACGCGATACCGGTTCTCACCGTAGGCGTACTCCTCGAAATCGCCGGTCGGAGCCTTCGAGTCGAGCTGGAGCGGATTCTTGCCCTGCGCTTTGAGCCGCGGATCGAATCTGTACAACGGCCAGTGGCCGCAGGCGACGGCCTTCTTCTGCTCCTCATAGCCTTTGGTCATATTGATGCCGTGAGCAATGCAGTGAGCATAAGCAAGAATAAGAGATGGCCCCGGATAGCTTTCCGCTTCGGCAAAAGCCTTAACCGTATGGTTGGCATTCGCACCCATTGCCACTTTTGCAACGTAGATGTTGCCGTACGTCATAGCCAGAAGCCCCATATCCTTCTTCGGCATCAATTTGCCTCCGGCCGCGAACTTGGCAACCGCCGCCCTTGGTGTAGATTTGGACATTTGGCCACCCGTATTCGAATATACTTCCGTATCCAAAACAAGCAGATTGACATTGGCCCCGCTGGCCAGAACGTGGTCCAGACCGCCATATCCAATGTCATAGGCCCATCCATCACCGCCAAGACCCCAAACGGATTTGCGCACAAGGTAGTCGGCAATGCCCACTAACTCCCTGCAATCTGCGCAGTCGCTCTTCTTGCATTGCTCTTTGAGTTTATCCACCAGGCCTCGCTGCTGTTCGATAGCATCCTGGGCCGGGGCATCCGCCAATGCAGCCGTTCGGATCTCTCCCGCTAACTTCGCATCAACACAGCCCTTCTCTGCTGCTCTGTCTAAAAGCGTAAGAGCGCGTTCCTTGAATTTGTCAACCGTCAATCGCATGCCCATCGCAAACTCAGCAGTGTCCTCGAACAGACTATTACTCCATGTCGGCCCCCTGCCGTCCGACCTTTTCGTATAAGGCGTGGTGGGCAAATTGCCGCCGTAGATCGACGAGCAACCGGTCGCGTTTCCAATAAATGCCCTGTCTCCGAATAACTGTGTCAGGAGCTTGACATAAGCCGTCTCTCCGCAACCGGCACAGGCGCCGGAATATTCGAATAAAGGCTCAATCAATTGGCTGCCCTTAACGGAAGCAGCTTTGTAGAGACTACGGTCGGTATTCGGAATAGCCAGGAAATGCCTGTAATTTTCACGCTCGGCCTCGCGAAGAGGTTCCTGAAACGCCATGTTGATTGCCTTTCGGCCCGTGGGCTCTTTGTTCTCATCTTTTTCCTTTGCCGGACAGGCCAGGACACATGCACCACAACCAGTGCAGTCTTCCGGAGCCACCTGAACCGTAAATTTCATGCCGGCAAAATCCCTGCCTTTGGCATCGGCGCTCTTGAACGTTGACGGGGCATCTTTGAGATACTTCGCGTCGTATGCCTTAATTCTAATAGCCGCGTGCGGACAAACCAGAGAGCACGTGCCGCATTGAATGCAGGTTGCAGGCTCCCACTGCGGAATATTAACAGCAACGTTGCGTTTCTCATATTTTGTCGTGCCTGTCGGAAACTTGCCGTCAGCCGGCATCTTACTCACGGGCAGCTTATCACCACGAAGTGCTATGAGTTCCGCGGTAACCTCTTTGACAAAACCGGGGGCATCTTCCGGAACAGCCGGCCGCATTCGTATCTTGCTGGTTACCTTGTCCGGGACCTTAACCTCGTATATCTTATCAAGGGCGCCGTCCACGGCTGCATAGTTCATGTCAACAACTTTCTGGCCCTTTCTGCCGTAAGTCTTTTGGATGGAATCTTTGATAGCCTCGACAGCCGTATCAACTGGAAGAATATTACTGATCTTGAAAAAGGCCGTTTGCATAATCACGTTGATTCGCGCGCCTAAACCGAGCTCGGCGGCAAGCCCAATCGCATCAATAACATAGAACTTCAGATTCTTGTCAATTATCTGTTTCTGCACCTCCTGCGGCAAAGTGTCCCACACCTCGTCTTTGTCGTGACTGCTGGTCAGCAGGAAGATGCCTCCTTGACGCGCAGCGGAAAGCATATCATATTTTTCCAAGAAACTTGGATTATGACACGCAATAAAATCAGCTTTGCTTACAAGGTAAGGCCTTTGGATAAGCTGCTCACCAAACCGCAGATGTGACGTGGTCATTGCACCGGCCTTCCTGGAATCGTACACAAAGTAGGCCTGCGCGTAATTATCCGTCAGCTCACCGATAATCTTTATGGAGTTTTTATTGGCACCCACTGTCCCATCGGCGCCAAGCCCAAAGAACATTCCGGATAAGAGTTTTTTGCCGGCAATCTCAAAGGACTCATCAACATCCAGGCTGGTATTGGTTACATCGTCAATGATGCCCACCGTAAAACCGTTTTTGGGTCTTGTTGCATCGAGATTATCAAAAACGGCCTTGACCATAGCAGGCGTGAAGTCCTTGGAGCCAAGTCCATATCGTCCGCCGACAATAAGTGGATATTTCTTGAAAGCCGTCTCACCGGCATACATAGCCTCGCCAATAGCTGTACGAACGTCCAGATACAACGGCTCACCGAGAGAGCCAGGTTCCTTCGTTCTGTCCAAAACTGCTATTTTTTTAACGGTTTTCGGCAGCGCGGCTATAAAATGCTCGGTGCTGAACGGCCGATAGAGTCGCACTTTTACCAGGCCTACTTGTTCGCCTTTAGAGGCCAGGTATTCAACTGTCTCATGAGCGGTTTCAGCGCCTGAGCCCATCATAATGACAACCTTCTCGGCATCAGCCGCTCCGACATAATCGAACAAGTTGTATCGCCTCCCTATCAACTTGGCGAACTTGTCCATTGTATCCTGAACAATCTTCGGTGCAGCCGAATAATATTTGTTTACCGTCTCTCTGCCCTGGAAGTACACATCCGGGTTTTGCGCTGTGCCGGAAATCATCGGATGGTCGGGGGACAGCGCCCTGGCTTTATGCCGGGCAACCAATTCGTCATCAATCATCGCTCGCATATCATCAAACGTTAATTCCTCGACCTTCTGTACCTCATGGCTGTTTCTAAAACCGTCAAAGAAATGCAGAAAAGGTATCTGCGAGGCCAGCGAGGCCTGCTGAGCGATAAGCGCCAAATCCATTATCTCCTGAATACTGCTCGAAGAGAGCATGGCAAAGCCGGTCTCACGACAGGTCATCACATCGGAATGGTCGCCGAATATCGAAAGTGCCTGGCAGGCCAGCGAACGGGCCGAGATGTGAAATACGGTGGGAAGCAGCTCACCGGCGATCTTGTACATGTTGGGAATCATCAGTAAAAGGCCCTGCGAAGCCGTGAAGGTGGTCGTCAAGGCGCCTGTCGCCAATGCGCCGTGGACCGCCCCGGCGGCACCGGCTTCCGACTGCATCTCCGTAACCGAAGGAACGGTTCCCCATATATTGGTCTGGCCTTTGGCTGTCTTAGCATCGGCCATTTCGCCCATAGATGAGCTTGGAGTAATTGGATATATTGCGATAACTTCGTTCGTAGCGTGAGCAACGTACGCCGCAGCCGTGTTTCCGTCAATTGTAACCATTTTGCGCTTCATAGTTTCTCCAAATCAAATTCGTTCAGCGTTCAGCGTGCTGACTAATGAGTGCTGCGCCGAACGCAGCACGAAATAGCACTAAAAACCGATCTTATACAACTTTTTGATTGATAAGGCAACAGTAAATTTGACTTGAATTGTTTCGCGATGCAAAATCAATAAGTAAAATGCCGGAAAAGCCGGGAACCCTCGAGCGCAGAGCCTGCAAAAATCCTTCTCAAACAGCATGTTACCGCCCAAGACCGAAAGCATCGAGCCATTTGTCCGTTTCGCTTTCGCTGAGCCCGAGCCGCTTACCCGCCGGCTCCGAGACCGGCCTCTTTCGGCTCAATTGCCTTCGGACATTCTCCCAAAAGGCCTCCGACTTTAAGGATGTGCACTTACGGGCCCGTGCCGCCTTACGCAACCTGCGATCGCTGCTCACTACGGTCAATCTCTTCGGGGCGGTGCTGGCACTGATTTTGTCTTCTATTGCCGAATCGGCATCGGCGCCAAGACCTGCGAACAAGATTTCAAGATTTTGAAGATCGTCGAATCCACTTTTGTCAGGCGGCCCGGCTCCGTCGAAAATAATTACCCCCGGCGTGCCGATCTGCACCAGATACCTGCTCAAAACGCGGCACAGTTCCAGATCATTGGCTGCTCCGGAACTCTCTTCGGCTTTCAGCACGACGTGCAATAGATTGTAACCGTCAATTAAGAACATGCTTCGAATCGCATCTCGCCGTCGACGATGGTCTTTTCAACCCTGCCCTCAACCGTCCAGCCCTGATATGGGCAGTTCCGGCTCTTTGAGCGAAAGCCGGCAGTATCTATTTTGTATCGGGCTTTCGGATCAAGAATCGTCACGTCGGCCTGTCTGCCAACGCTGAGAGTGCCTTTTTCTATGCCAATCACCTTTGCGGGTCTCTCGGTCATCAGGCGAATCAGACCTGCCCAGTCCAGAATGCCAGGCTCAATAAGCGCCTTTATATAAAGGCCCAGCGCGCATTCCAGCGAAGCGATGCCGAAAGGCGCCGTCAGAAATTCCAGCTCTTTTTCACTCTGCAAATGCGGCGCGTGGTCGGTCGCGAGGGCATCAACTAAACCGTCGGCGACGGCCTGCCTGAGAGCGTCTATATCCTTCTGAGTTCGCAAAGGGGGATTAACCTTGAAATTCGTATCGTACTCGCCGCAGAGTTCCTCTGTCAGAAGTAAATGGTGCGGCGTCACCTCACAGGTAATGGGCAGGCCGTCATTTTTTGCCGTGCGGATCAACTCAACCGACCCGGCGGTCGAGATGTGCTGGGCGTGATAGCGGACCTTTGCCTTCCTGATAAGCTGGATATCCCGCCAGAGCATCGCCTCCTCGGCCAGCGGATCAATTCCAGGCAGGCCGAGTATCGTCGAATGGTAGCCGGAATTCATGACGCCTGAAGCCGCGATTCGCTCGTCCTGGCAATGCTGAGCGACGACAACGTCCAACATTCCGGCATACTTCAGCGCCCGGAGCATGACCGCCGGATCCTGTACGCCGCGTCCGTCGTCGGTAAAACCTACCGCACCGGCCTGAGCCATGAATCCCATCTCGGCCAACTCCACCCCCTCGATCCCCTTTGTGATGGCTCCCATCGTATAGACATGAGTCTTGCGAGCCTGCCGTGCCTTTCGATGAACGTACTCGACGTCAGTCTCATTCTCTATCACCGGATTTGTATTCGGCATGCAAACGACGGATGTGAAGCCGGCCGCAACGGCAGCCGCCGAGCCGCTCGCGATAGTCTCTTCCTCTTCATCACCCGGCTCGCGAAAGTGAACGTGGAGGTCGATGAGACCCGGCGTAACCAGTTTGCCCGCGGCGTCAACGACTCGGCAATTGGAACTGCCTTGTTTCGCGGCCTTTATAGCATCACGGACCTCCGCGATTATGCCGTCCACAATGGACACGTCGCACTTCTTGTCGATGCCGTTCGCCGGATCGATAACATGTCCGTTTTTTATCAGAATCGCAGATTTCATATTTAGCGGCACATCAAAAAGCAATCATCATCTATAATCACATTCAGGCTCCTTCGGCCGCGGCCTGATTTACAAGGAAAAGCACGGCCATTCTTACAGCCAGGCCATTTTTAACCTGTTCGAGAATCACACTGTTCGGGCCGTCGGCAACTTCGCTCTCAATCTCCAGCCCTCTGTTAATAGGGCCGGGGTGCATGACAAGAATATCCGGTTTCGTTCTCTTCATTCGTTCGACGGTCAATCCGAAATAATGCGAGTACTCCCTGATAGAGGGAAAAGGATTACCTCCAAGCCGCTCGAACTGAATTCGGAGCATATTTATCACGTCGACTTTTTCAATGACCTCGTCGAGGCAGGAGCTTACCTTTACAGGCAGCCGCTCTGCGTGCGCCGGCATTAGCGTCGGCGGACCGACAAACGTCACTTCTGCGCCCAGTTTCGTCATGGCCCACATATCGCTGCGCGCCACACGCGAGTGCGCCACGTCGCCGACAATCGCTATCTTGAGACCTTTGAGAGTTCCCCTTATCTTTCGAATCGTATAAACGTCGAGCAGGCCCTGCGTCGGGTGCTCGCAATACCCGTCACCCGCATTAACCACGCACGCTCGTATATTTCTGCTCAGAAATCTCGATGCTCCACCAGCGCTGTGGCGCACAACGACAATATCGATTCCCATTGCTTCGAGGTTTCTGGCGGTATCCAGGAGCGTCTCGCCCTTGCTGACCGAACTGGTCTTTTTTGTGAATTCAATTATGTCTGCGCTCAGCCGATTTGCAGCCAGAGCAAAGCTGTTTCTCGTTCGCGTGCTATCCTCAAAGAACAGATTGACCACAACCTTGCCCCTCAAAGGGGGCGCCTTCTTCACCGAGCGAGTGCTCACCTGCTCGAAGCCGACAGCGGTATCGAGAATGTACGTAATCTCTTCTTCACTGAGGTCGCGCAAACCCAGCAGATGCTTGCGATTCCACTTGAATTGTCTGCTCTTCCTTTTCACCGGATTATTAGCCGTATTTCGCACTTTCTTTCAAGCTATTCCAAAACGACCTGGTCTTTACCGTCCGACTCGACAAAGTTGACCTGAACCAGCTTATCCGCCGACACATCGCTCTTATATCCGGCGTAGTCGGGCTGGATCGGCAACTCTCGTCCGAGTCTGTCAACAAGAACCGCAAGTTTTATTACCATGGGCCGGCCCAGATCGATCAGGGCATCCATCGCCGCTCTCGTCGAACGGCCCGTCTGCAAAACGTCATCTACAAGAATTATAATCTTGCCGTCTATGTCGAAGCCTATCTCGGTCGTTCTAACCTGCGGCTGGTCCGTTCCCTGGGGCGAATTCAGGTCGTCACGGTAAAGCGTTATGTCCAGAGTTCCGCACGGCACATCCTTGCCGAGTTTGCGCGCCAGCAGGCCCGCCAGTCTTTGGGCCAATATCTCACCCCTGCTGCGAACCCCGATAGTCGCCACGTCGAGATCAGCAGGCACGTCCGAGACAATCCGGTCCGCCACCGATTCTATGATGCTTTTGATTTCTTTTGAATCTATAATTACTGTCATAAGAAAAATCGCGTTTTAAGTCATATCAACCTGAACATCGCCGCGAGTATAGCACCTCTGACCAGTAAGGGCAAGATTTCTCGTCAATTTTCACGAAGACGCATTTTCCACACCTAAACAGAGATAAATTATCGGAAGCAATTTCGATTATTTACTTGAAAATTCCGCCCATTTGTAGTATCATTGGTACTGGAGCGTACTGAAAAGACGTATGCGGTTATGGGGTTGGCAATCGGAAGGGTAACTTTGCTCCACGTGCACTTTCACACCAACTCCGGAGTTGAAGAGTGACAAAACGGGCCGGTAAAACACGCGGATTAAGCCTGTTAAGCTGTTTAGTGATAGTTTTCTGCGCCTTTGGATCGATTTCAGTCGCTGAAGATGAGCTTTTCGAGGCTGTTCTGCATCCTCAGAGCCTGAAGCAAGCCGGGATCTATGCCGTTAGAGAGACAGATCCCAATCTCACCGGCGAGGGAATGAAGTTCGCGGTCGTCTGTCGCAGCTTCAGCTATGTCGGCAACAAGCTACAAAACGACTATCGCCCCGCGATTGAGCACGATTGCCTTGAGCCCGCCCGGCTGCGTTTTTACGACGGCGCCGAGCCGCCCGGCGGCACTTCACCACATGCAACGGCCATTTGCTCAATACTTTTCGGTGAGGATCCCGCCGCGTTTCATCCTGAATTGGGGCAATTCATCTATGAAGGAGTAGCCCCGCAGGCCCAGGCCAATATCTACGAATTCGAGCATTTTCTGCTCAATAATGTCGGGCGCCACTTGCCGCCGGATGAAGACGTAATCGCCGCCGGTTTGGGTATCCCGTTCGAAGACGGCTGGACCCGGGGATTTGAAGCACTGGCCGAGCATTACGGGATTGTTATCGTAGCCGGTATCGGCAACGGCGACAACGCTTGTCATACGGTTCTTTACCCCGGCGCCGGAGCAAACGCCATCGGCGTGGGAGTGGTTGATTCGGTTAACACAGATGATCCATCGATCAATCTGGCACACTTCGCTTTAGTCTACCCGGAACATTCGAGTTTCGGGCCGGCCGGCAGTGGGCACTCCAAACCGGATATTGTCGCGCCGGGCAACAGCCTGGTCGCCAGCATGGACGAACCAAACGAATACGAGGCAACCGGCGACTGGTCGAGTTTCGCTACTCCTGTAGTAGCCGGTACGGCCGGCCTTTTGGTCCAGAAGGCCAAACAGAACCCGGCACTTAACCTTGCCGTCTCACGCAACGGCGGAAACTGCGTCATTAGGGCGATTTTGATGAATTCGGCAACGAAACTGCCCTACTGGCACAAGGGCAGTCTCACAACCGACGACGACCACATAGCACCACTCGACCAGATACAGGGAGCAGGTATGTTGAACGCGGTGGCCGCCTACGAGAATCTGGTCGCAGGCCGAATGCCCCCCGGTGATGTCTCGACCACCGGCTGGGATCTGAACCTGCTGACAAAAGATAGAAAATTGGGCAATACATATAGAATTGTGCTTGCCGATCCGAACGACCGCAACATTACAGCAACTGTCACGTGGAACAAACACTACCAACGCAATTTCCCATTCGAGCCGGAGCCGGAAAAGGACGGCAATCTCCGATTGGAGTTGTGGGCCGTAGATCCGGCTAATCCCGACAACAATAAATTCCTGGACTATAGCGACAGTCCCGTGGACAATGTCGAGCACATCTATGCCAATGCAGATCCAAACTATACAAACTATGAAGTGGTCGTCTCTTTTAGTGACATTGAAAGTGAGGTTGAAGTGAACCCCGATCAGTTGTACGGCCTGGCCTGGGCTGTCGGCGAAAAGCAAAACAGCGATGACATTCTGGCATACGATCTCAATGCCGACGGTATAGTCAACGAGCTGGATATTGTTCTTGCACTTAACAGCCTGGCAAACAGCGAAAAATCGCCAAATAGTTATATTATCGGCGATCGCAATTCAGACGGCGAAATCGATGCCAAAGACCTGGGTGAATTGCTCAACCAGACCAAGAGCAATCGCCGGGCCGATTGGCACGTTGAAGAGAAGAACAAAGCCGGATGATCCTCCTACAACAAATGCTTTCACTTGGCAGTGACACGACAGTACCGACCGGCAGACCTCGCCCCTACCAGCGTACCGGTTTTCTATTTTACACGGCACTGGTCGCATTTCTGTTCAGCTTCCGGCCCGGGATTCACACGGCTGCCGGTCAGACGCCGACGCTCGTGATCAACGAGTTTATGGCTTCCAACAGCAAGAGCACACCTGATCCACAAGGTGATTACGATGACTGGGTCGAAATTTACAATAACGGCCGCGGCTCTGTCTACGTAGGCGGTATGTACCTGACGGACAACCTCTCGTCCCCCATGAAGTGGCGAATCCCGGATAATAATTCGAGCGAGGTTGTCATTCCTTCGACGGGCTATCTGGTTATATGGCTCGACAACGACACTGCCGATGCCAGCCTGCATGCAAATTTCAAGCTCGACGCCGACGGCGAAGAAATCGCCCTGTTCGACAGCGATGGAATTACTCTCATAGACAGCATCGTCTTCGACGCCCAGGTTGCCGATGTCTCCTACGGCCGCTATCCTGACGCCGGTGACAATCAGCGTTTCTTTGCTATGCCGAGCCCCGGGGCCCCGAACAACGGCGGCTATATCGGCCAGGTTGCCGATACGAAATTCAGCCACAGGCGCGGTTTCTACGATGAACCTTTCTCAGTTATGATCGCTACGGAAACCGAGGGCGCTACAATCCACTACACATTGGACGGGAGCGAGCCGACAACTGCCGAACGGATTCCGGCAAGTATGGTTTACACGGGCCCGATTCGCATCACGACAACAACTGTTTTGCGGGCCGTCGCCTCCAAGCCCGGTTGGAAATCGTCCGATATGGATTCGCAGACGTACATCTTCCTCGACGACGTTCTTCGCCAGAGAGGCGCCGGATTTCCCGACACGTGGGGACATGCCGGGGCCGACTACGAAATGGATCCGGAGATTGTCAATAACCCGGCGTATCGCTACAGTATCAAAGACGATCTCAAGTCGGTTCCGACTGTGTCGCTTGCAATGGACGTGGACGATTGGTTCAGCAGCAATTCCAGCGTCTACGCCGGGGGGATCTATACGCACCCGCAATGGGAGGACAGTTACGGCCCGGAAGCCGAACGTGCCGTATCCGTCGAGTTCTATAATCCGTCAACCTCCGGGCAGTTCCAGATCGAGGCGGGCGTGCGCCTTGCCGGAGGCAGCAGCACCAATCCCTGGAAGATGGACAAACTTTCAATGAGGTTGAAGTTTACCGAAGCGTATGGCGCAACCAGGCTGAGATTCGACCTTTTTGGCGATGATGCGACCGACCAGTTCGACACACTCGTTCTCGATGCTCGAATGAACAACTCCTGGGCATACGGAGGGGGTGCCACAGTCAGGGGAAGCAGGCCCTGGATTTCCGGCACTGTCATGCAGAGAGACATCGCCCAATACACGCGCGATCAGTACGTGGCCGATATTCAAAACGCTATGGGCGGTTACGCCCCGCACGGCCGGCACGTACACCTCTATCTGAACGGCCTTTACTGGGGACTCTACTGGCTTCACGAACGCCCGGACGAGCATTTCGCCGCGGCATATCTCGGTGGCGAAGATGAGGACTACGACGCTCTCAAGCACAATTCCGGCAACGTTGTCAACGGCTCCGGAGCCGATTACAATCGGATGTTCAACGTCGCAAACGGCGGCCTGGCCTCGGACGACAAGTATCGCGAGATACAACAATACCTGGACGTGCCGAACCTTGTCGATTACATGATTACGAACTTTTACGTCGGCAACAGCGACTGGGCCCACCAGAATTGGTACGCCACGCGCAGCCGCGTCGCCCCCGGCGGCCGGTGGAGATACCATAGCTGGGACGCCGAGCACGTGATGGAAGGACTCACCGAGAACAGCACCGGCAGAAATAACAACGGCGGCCCGACCCGGCTCCACCATAAACTCGCCGAGAACACGGAATATCGGTTGCTCTTCGCCGATCACGTGCACCGCCACTTCTTCAATAACGGCGTCTTGACTCCACAAGGTGCTACAGTTCTGAACTGGATCCGTCTGGAGGAGGTTGACCGCGCCGTAGTCGGCGAGTCGGCCCGCTGGGGGGACAATCACAGATCCGCCCCATACACTCGCGATGTCGATTGGATCCGCGAACGCAACTGGCTCCTAAATCAATACTTTCCACAACGCACACAGACGGTCCTCAATCAATTCAAATCTCGCGGCTGGTACCCGAACGTGGATGCGCCGACATTTCGCATAAACGGCGTACATCAACACGGAGGTCTTTTAACGCAGAACAATCTACTCTCGATGACAGCCGATTCCGGCGCGATATGGTACACGCTCGACGGATCCGACCCGCGACTGGCGGCTCAATCGGGCCGAAACGAAGATGCGACAACAACACTGGTTCCCGAAAGCTGTACCAAGCGAGTGCTCGTTCCGACCGGTCCGGTCGACTCCAAATGGAATACCGGTGAAGTATTCAGTGACCAGGGCTGGATCACTACGACCGGCGGTATCGGATACGAGAGAGGCTCCGGGTACGATCAGTACTTCACCCTCGACGTCGAATCGCAAATGTACGGCAGGAACTGCACGTGCTACATACGCATTCCGTTTGTACTGCAGGCCAATCCCGATGACTTCGATTTCATGACGCTCCGGATTCGACGCGATGACGGCTTCATAGCATATCTAAACGGAACGGAAGTTGCCCGGCACAATTTCAGCGGAACTGCGAGATGGAATTCCAGCGCCGCATCGAGCACTTCCGATTCCATCGCGGTCCAGTTTGAGGATATCGATATTTCAGCATCGTTCGATGCATTACGCCGGGGTGGAAACCTGCTGGCCATCCATGGCTTGAATACATCCGTTACAAGCTCCGACTTTCTCATCTCCGTAGAACTGATTGCCGGTAAAGGGGGAGCAGGCAGCAGCGGCGTACTGCCGGGGGCGCTGAGATATTCAGGCCCATTCGTGCTGATAGAAAGCGCCAACGTTAGAGCACGCACATTAAGCGGCAGCCGCTGGAGCGCCCTTAACGAAGCCACTTTCGCCGTCGGTCCCGTGGCTGAGAACCTGCGTATCACCGAAATCATGTACAACCCGCAGGATCCGAACGAAGAATTCATAGAACTTGCAAACACCGGAGACGAGACAATTAATCTGAATCTCGTGAGCTTTTCCGATGGAATCGATTTCACTTTTCCCAGTTACGAGCTTGCCGCCGATGAGCATGTCGTAATCGTACGCAATCGAAACATCTTCGAGGCCCGCTACGGCACGAATGTAAACATTGCCGGAGAATATTCCGGCAGCCTTAACAATGCGGGCGAGCGAATCACACTCAGAGACGCCGCCGGCCGGGCAATTTTGGATTTCGACTATAAAGACGGCTGGCGATCTATCACCGACGGAGAAGGCTTCTCACTGACCATCATTGATCCGAAAAATCCCGATCCCGACAGTTGGAACCGTAAGGACTCCTGGCGAGCCAGTGCTTACGCCGGCGGCTCTCCCGGCATCGACGACAGCGGCATGATCCCCGAGCCGGGGGCAGTGATCATTAACGAGCTGCTTGCACACTCACACGACACTGCCCCGGACTGGATTGAGTTGTACAACACTACCAATACTTCTATCGACATTGGCGGCTGGTTTCTCAGCGACAGCGGCGGTGAACTATTCAAATTCGAGATAGCCAGCGGGGCCAGAATCACTCCCGGCGAATACCTCGTTTTCTATCAGGACCTGCATTTCGGCAATGCGAACAATCCGGGTTGTCACAAGCCGTTTGCCCTGAGCGAAAACGGCGAAAGAGTGTATCTAAGCTCGGCACAAGACGGCATCCGAACGGGCTATCGCGACGTGCAGGATTTCGGCGCATCTCAGACCGGCGTATCATTCGGTCGCTACTATAAGCCCGCCACAGGCAATTACAACTTCATCGCGATGGCACATACTACACCGGGCACTGCCAATGCCTGTCCCAAGGTCGGCCCTGTCGTCATCAGCGAGATCATGTACCACCCGGCATGGCCAAGTGGCGGGTCTTATACGAACGAACAGTACGAGTATATCGAGCTTCACAATATCAGCAATCAACCAGTGACACTGTACGATTATGACAAGGGGCTGGCGTGGAAGTTTACCGACGGCATCGAGCTTACATTCGACGCCGATTCGCCCGTCACTATCGGCGCCGGCGACCGTATTGTGATAGTGAAGAATCCGGCGGCGTTTGCCTGGCGCTATCCTGGAGTGCCCGCGTGGAAGACTATCGGCCCTTATGACGGAAATCTGAGCAATTCCGGCGAAAAAATAGCGTTGAGCATGCCCGGCAGCATAGACACATTAGGCGTGCGTCAGTATATCCGCGCCGACAGGGTAAATTACACCGACGGCTCGCATCCTGAAGGCATTCCGGGTTCGGTCGATCTCTGGCCGCCGGAAACCGACGGCCAGGGCAAATCTCTCACGCGGATAGTGCCGAGAGATTACGGTAATGATCCGGAGAACTGGATTGCAGCTTCGCCGTCGCCAGGTAATGGGTAAGGCAGTCCGTAGTGACGCCGTAAGACGTTACCCTTAAATGCCCTTACGTGCACACTACAAACGGGAGAAAAAAGGGTGTTAATCTCTTCGAGATCGATTTTGTTTCATCTTTTCTTAATCGTTGCCGGAATTGGCTCAGCGGCTGCCCAGGACGTGGTAATCAATGAGATTCACTACGACCCGGATATCAAAACAGAACTGGTTGAGTTCATAGAACTTCACAATACCGAAACGGTTGACGTCGATCTGAGCGGCTGGCATTTCGCCGGAGGAATCTCTTATGAGTTCGACGCCGGTTCGATATTGCGCGCCGGTGGTTACATTATCGTAGCCCAAAATCCGGAACATATTCACGCCAAGTGGAGCATCGGCAGGACAGGCATGCCGGCGGACCCGGCTTTCGGGCCATTCGAGGGCAGGCTCGAAAACAACGGCGAGACAATCCGACTCCGCAATGCCGAGGGTGATGAAATCGACGTAGTGGATTACCAGCTCGGATTTCCCTGGCCCACGGTAGGCGACGCCGTGCCGGAAAATCAACCCGGTGAGGGTAATTCGATCCAGCTTGTCAACCCGCTGCTCGACAATGATCTGGCCGGTAGCTGGCGTTCGGCTTGTCCCACTCCCGCCACTTTTAACCAAAACGTATATCTGGAAAATACGCCGCCTCATATTCGCCAGGTCAGGCATACACCCAAACAACCGGCGTCGCAGGAGACTGTGACGATAAGCGCAAAGGTAACCGACTCCGACGGCATCGCGAGTGTGACTCTGCAATACCAGGTCGTCGAGCCGGGAAGCTATATAAACATCGACGACTGGCAGTATCACTTGAACTGGACCGATTTTGCAATGCTCGACGACGGAATCGGCGCCGACGAAACCGCAGGTGACAACATCTATACCGTACGGCTGCCCGGTTCGTTACAGAAACATCGCCGACTCATACGCTATCGTATCCTGATGGCGGACAACCGCCAACAAAGTCTTATTGTGCCGTACAGCGATGATCCGCAGCCGAACTTCGCGTATTTCGTCTATGACGGCGTGCCCGCCTGGCGCGGCGCGGCCCGGCCCGGCTCGACTCCCGTAATCGAGTACGCCACCAACGTAATGCGGAGCCTGCCGGTTTATCATCTGATCAGCAAGAAATCTGATGTAGAAACAGCAACATGGTTCGAGCATTACGCCGGCAGCGATTACAAATGGCGAGGCACTTTGGTCTACGACGGAGAGGTCTACGATCACATCCGGTATCGCGCCCGCGGCGGCGTCTGGCGATATGCGATGGGCAAGAACATGTGGAAGTTCAACTTCTACCGGGGACATCGCTTCCAGGCCCGAGACGATTACGGCAAAAAATACAAGACAAAATGGGACAAGCTGAACTTTTCTGCATGTATCCAACAGGGCAGTTTCGGCCAGCGAGGCGAGCACGGAATGTTCGAGGCGCTGTCCAACAGGCTTTTCAACATGGCCGGAGTTCCCGCCTCAAATACGAACTGGGTTCATTTCAGGATCATAGATGAGCGTGACGAAGACGGAACTCGAAACGAAGCACATCCGCCGCTGACCGCTCGCGGAACTCAGTATGACGGCGATTTCTGGGGCGTTTACATGACCCTCGAACAGATGGACGGTCGCTTTCTCGATGAGCATGACCTGCCCGATGGGAACCTCTACAAGATGGACCAGGCCTATCCGAATGGATGCAAGCTTAACAACCAGGGGCCTGCCGGCACCGCCGACAAATCCGACGTCCTGGAATTCAGAAGCAGATACCAGTCCGCCTCTTCGGCTGCATGGTGGGGCGCGAACGTCAATCTCGACTCGTACTACGGGCTGTATGCAGTCTACCATGCCGTCTGGCACGGTGACATTACCAGCAAGAACCATTTCTTTTACCTGAATCCTGAGACGACGACCAACGAATGGGGGACCAACACGCTGTGGTGGCAATTGCCCTGGGACCTTGATTTGACGTGGACGTGTTATTACAGCAGTATGAAAGACCCTTTCAGCAGAAGCGGCGTGCTGAGCCACAATATCACAGATATTGCGTGCAGAAATCGTGTGCGGGAGATTTGCGACCTTCTGTTCAATCCTGAGCGGACGAATCAACTGATCGACGAATTCGCCGCCGTCATTGACGACCCACAGGGCGGACTCTCGATCGTGGACGCCGACCGCGCAATGTGGGATTATCATTGGGTAGTGGGCAGCGGCGCCTATCCTCAGTACCTGAACCGGCAGGCATCTTTCAAAGCGGGCCAGGGGCGATTCTATCAGGAAGCGGTAGATCGCGGCTACCAGCGGTCCTTCGAGGGAATGGTACAGGTTATGAAGGATTATGTAGTCGAGCGCGGCGATCACATGGAATCAATTTCCTGCGACCAGTCAATTCCGCATACACCTGTGATTACGGCGACTTCCACACCGGACTATCCCATCAACACCTTGACATTCGAGACCAGTCCCTTCAGCGATCCGCAGGGAAACAGCACATTTGCTGCTATGAAATGGCGCATCGCCGAAGTAGCTCCCGATTCGGAGCCGACGCAACAGAATGACAACACCGTGTTGATACACGACGGGAAGGATTGGAAGTACTTCAAGGGAACGCAGGAGCCACCTCCGTCACGGGGAGCCACTTGGCGCGAGTCTGCATACGACGATTCAAGCTGGCGCAGAGGTTATGCGCCCATCGGATACGGCGAATCATTCATCACTACAAATCTGAGCGATATGCGTGGGCGATACTCGACCTTGTATCTGCGCAAGACCTTTGACGTTGTGAATGTGAACGCTCTGGGAAACCTCATTCTGGAGGCGATGTATGACGATGGCGTTAATATCTGGATCAACGGTGTCCACGTCGCATCCGGCAACACGCACTCAGCCGAGCTCCCCTTCAATGCCACCGTCAGCAATCGTACGGAAAACCACGGTTTCACAGCCTTTCATCTCGGCGATCCACGAGATTATCTCGTCTCGGGCACAAACGTCGTCGCAGTACAGGTCATCAACTCATATCTAAGCAATAGTTCCGATTGTTTCATCGATATTCGACTTAGTGCCGAAGCTGCTTCTGCGGGCGCTCCCCCTGCCGCACCACCCAATTACAACCGCAGACCGGGCAAATATGAGATCGACGCCGTCTGGGAAAGCCAAGAGCTTACCGATCCGGCCGAGAGAAGTATCCAAATCCCGGCAACTGCGGTCCGGGTCGGACGGACCTATCGCGTCCGTTGCCGGATGAAGGACAACACGAATCGGTGGAGTCATTGGTCGAATCCGGTCCAATTCGTAACGGCCGAGCCGATTTCCGCCGGTATTGTTGAGAATCTGCGTATTACCGAGCTGATGTACAACCCGGCAGATCCGCCGACTGGAAATACCGAAGACAACGATGAATTCGAGTTCGTAGAACTGATGAACACAGGAGACGAAACACTCGATCTGACTTACGTATCGTTTACCGACGGCATCACATTCGACTTTGGAGACGGCAGGATTTGCAATCTCGGGCCGGGCGACTTTGTGCTCGTGGTCAGAAACGAGATGGCCTTTAAGTCTCGCTACGGCACGGAGCTATCTCCCAGAATCGCAGGTGAATATTCGGGTAAGCTCTCAAACAACGGCGAGCGCATAGTCCTGTCGGATTTCTGGAACGGCACGGTCGCGGAATTCACATACAGTGACAATCGCGGCTGGCCGCTCAGCGCAGACGGGGCGGGCCATTCCCTTGTGCCCTCAGACTCCGCTCTGCTCAACCAGCCCGACGGCTCGCTCAACTACGGCGGAAACTGGCGCGCCGGCACGTACATCGGCGGATCTCCGGGTTTTCAAGATCCGGAACAGGAACCGACAATCGTTCTTAACGAAGTCATGGCTCATACGGATTCCAGCGATTCATCATATCCGGGGCGGGAATCCAACGACTGGATCGAACTCTACAACATGACTTCAGCAAGCATCAATCTCCACAACTGCTATCTCAGCGACGACATTAGCGATTTGAAGAAATGGGCCGTCCCGGCGATTGAAATTGCGGGTGGCGCGCATGTCAGCTTCGACGAGATCACAGGGTTCCACTGTCCGGCCAGCGTAGGTTTCGGCCTGAACAAAGCCGGAGAAGAGGTTGTTCTATCCTACCTTCCCGGCACACACAAGGACCGAATAGTAGACTGCGTGAGATTCAAGGGACAGCCCAACTATGTGTCTCTGGGGCGTTTCCCGGACGGCGGCCCATATTGGGTCGAGATGCCCCCGTCGCGTGACATGACTAATGAAGCTCCGACTCAGGGCATTGTCATCAACGAAATTATGTATCATCCCACAGATGATATCGACCTTGAATACGTCGAACTGTACAACCCAGCGGCAAGCCGAATCCATCTGGAAGATGTTGACGGCTCGTGGCGTTTGGACGGCGCCGTCGATTACACGTTCGGTCCGAATGCATCAATTGCCTCCGGCGGCAAGTTGGTAGTTGTGGGCTTCGATCCGGCATTAGACAGCGAGCAACTGGACATTTTCATCGCGGTATATGATGCTCCCGGCGCCCACATAGTAGGCCCCTGGTCGGGAAATCTCTCGAACGGCGGCGAGCGTCTCGCTCTCAAGAGACCGCAGGCGCCGGATCTGCCCGGAAATCCGATCTCCTGGGTGATTTTAGACGAAGTAGTCTATGCCGACGTGCCGCCCTGGCCTGCGAGCGCCGACGGCACTGGTGACACTCTCCAAAGAATATGGCCCGAATCCGGTCTTTCCGGTAACGATCCGAGCAATTGGCAAGCGGCAGCACCATCTCCGGGCCGCTGAAGCCTTTCAGGACGGTCTAATCACAAATCTCTGAATGTTCTCCAAAAAACTGGCATTGCCTCTCGGCATCTGGTATAAGATGCATGGTCGCGGCAAAGATAACCGAACGTGTCAACCAGTATTTGCAGCGGAGTCTTTTATGTCTGAACCACGGGAACTTCACAGAATCGGACAACATTCGAGGTGGTGGCGATCAATTGGTCCGGCTCTTATTACGGCTTGTGTCGTCTTCGGGCCGGGCAGTCTGCTGATAAGCTCGAACGTCGGCGCTAGGTACGGATACGACCTGCTATGGCTGCTGCTACTCACTGGTGTTCTGATGGGAACTTATGTGACCACTGCTGCTCGTGTCAGCGTCGTGGGTGGCGGTACGCCGTGCACGCTCGTTGCCCAGAGGCTCAGCCGACCCATAGCCGCCGTCATCGGGATCACACTATGTCTGACCTGTACGGCCTTCCAGTTCTCTAATAACCTGGCGGTAGCCGTTGCCGGCGATGCCCTCGGCATCGCCCGGATATTTGGCAATCCACAGGAAATGACCGATCAGACCAAAAACCTTATCAATAGCGGCGTGCTTTTAGTTTTCAACGGCGTTATTATTGCCCTTGTCTTCACGTTGAAACAGGTTTACAGAACTCTCGAACGGATCATGAAAATTATGGTTGCGGTCATATTGGCCTGTTTCTTGATGAACCTTCTGGTTGTGCGGCCGAATCCTTTCAAGGTTGCGGCCGGCCTGGCTCCGAGCATCCCATCCCGCACGGAAGACAGGACGCTTTTTACAATAGGTCTCGATTGTCGCAATGACCTGCAAGCCGGGACCAACTCGGAAACATTACGGAGACAATTCACTGATCACGATAGACGAATCTCACGGGAAGCTACGATTACAGCCGAGGAAGATGATCGTAAGTGGCTTATAAGCGACTCGGGCAAGAAGTACACCATAATCAGAGAAGGCAATCTGCTGACAGTACACAAAGGCAAGCTACTGTTCCAGATGACTGCTTCCAAAGACGACTTGATCCCGGCTGTTTATCCGCAGACCCTGCGCCGACAATTTGGAGAGAAAAATATCCAACTCTCACCACAAGCCCGCATCTCTCTGGACAAAGAAGGCAACAGATGGGAGATAGAAGATAGGAAAGAGGAAAATCAACTCAAGTGGACGGTACTCAAGGAAGCCGACACGCTGAACATTTATGAAGGAATCACTTTCATTGCTCCATTGATTCTCATTGCTGCCCTGCTGGGTACGACCTTCTCCGTCGCGGGTGCACTTTACCAGGGCAATCTTGTTTGCGAGAAGGGCTGGACCATCAAAGAGTATCGCAAAGGCATTGGTGATTCAATAGCCGGTGTCGCAGTCCTCACCGGAGTCAGCGCCATTATAATGGTCACCAGCGCCACGGTCCTCCGCGACGCCCATGCCAGTGACATCGGCGTACTCGCCAGACAACTGCAGCCTATGCTCGGCACAACCGCTCACGCCATCTTTTGCGTGGGGCTGCTCGCAGTAGCGATGAATCCGTTCGTGATCAACGCAATGATCGGCGGCAGCATTCTTGCCGACGGTCTCGGCAAACCGGCGAAGTTGAGCGACACATGGTCCCGTCGATTTACGGTTGTCGTTCTGCTGGTTGGAATGGCTGTAGCTATGATTGTTTTAAACACGCGTGTCGAAAAAGTGGATGCTATTATCTTCGGTCAGGCACTGACGGTAATAGGCAATCCCCTTATGGCCGCGACAATACTCTGGCTTGCAAATCAGAAAGACATCATGGGAGAGCGACGCAACACGCTTCTGCTGAATATCCTTGGCGGAATCGGTTTCCTGGTAGTCCTGTTCATCGCAGTAAGGATCCTTGGTACGGTAGTATTGAAGCTGAGCTGACTCTCTAAGTTAACAGCAGGAATCTACATATGACTGACATGACCAATCTGGATGAAGCCGGTTTAGAGTGCATTCTCAGCGAACCGACCGGTGCGACCAATAAGGTGCTCGGCGACCTTAGCGGCGACGTCGTTGTCCTCGGCGCGGGCGGCAAAATGGGGCCGACACTGGCGACGATGCTGAGAAAGGCATCGACTGACAGGAATATCTATGCCGTCTCGCGATTCAGCGATAAAGCAGCCCAGGCAAGAATCGAACGGGCCGGGATCAAAACTATTCATGTGGACCTGCTGGACGAATCGCAGTACTCAAAGCTCCCCTATGCCGAAAACGTTTTCTTCCTCGCAGGCATGAAGTTCGGCTCAAGCGGCAATCAGCCTCTGACCTGGGCGATGAACGCTTATCTGCCGGCCCTGGTCGCACGGCATTACAAGGATTCTAAAATCGTCACATTCTCAACCGGAAACGTCTATCCGCTTGTTGACATCGATAGCGACGGCGCAACCGAGCAAACCGCCCCGGATCCGATAGGCGAGTACGCTCAGTCGTGCCTCGGCAGAGAGCGGATGTTCGAATACTTTTCACAGCTTCACGGGACCGCCGTGACAATAATAAGGCTTAACTACGCCAACGAACCCCGGTACGGCATAATCGTCGACCTGGCCACGAAGATTCTCAATGATGAGCCTATCGATCTGACTATGGCAGCGGTCAATCTCATCTGGCAGAGGGACGCCAACGATTACATCATCCGGGCGATCACTCTGGCAAAATCACCGGCGGCGATTCTCAATGTCACAGGGCCGGATACGATCCCGGTTCGCAGCCTCGCCGAGCAGATCGGCGCCGAACTCGGAAAGATACCGAGATTCGTCTCGCAAGAGACCAAGTCCGCCCTGCTCTCGAACGCTTCATACTGTCAGAAGACATTCGGCCCGCCACAGACGACGCTTGAGGAAATGATTTCCATGATCGCCAAATGGGTCGCCGCCGGAAAGAAGACCCTCAACAAGCCCACCAAGTACAATGTACGCAACGGCAAATTCTGAGGATATTATCCGTGCTGGATTCATTATTGCTCGATAAGCTTCGCTCAGGCTGTGTCATTCCGGCCCATCCGCTGGCCTTGCATCAAGACAACAGCATAGATGAGAGGCGGCAGAGAGCACTGACCCGCTATTATCTCGCCTCCGGCGCCGGCGGCCTGGCCGTCGGGGTACATACCACTCAATTCGCCATTCATGAGCCTCAGGTCGGGTTGTACCGTCCTGTTCTGGAACTGGCGATGGAAACGGCACGAAAAGCCGAAGCGCGAAAAGACTGGGACAAACCGATAATGATTGCGGGAATTCTGGGCAATACCGAGCAGGCTGTAAGAGAAGCAAGTTTGGCCCGGGAACTGGGTTACCACATCGGGCTGCTTTCACTAACGGCATTGAGAGGAAAATCCGTTGATGAGATGGTGGATCACTGCCGGGAGGTGGCTGAAGTTATGCCGGTCATGGGCTTCTATCTACAGGAGACTATTAGCCGGATGGTGCTCGGCGCCGATTTCTGGCAAAAATTCTTCGCGATACCGAACGTATGTGCCGTCAAGATCGCGCCATTCAACAGATATCAGACGCTCGACGTGCTCGAAGCAGTCGCCCATTCCGGCAGGTCCGAAGAAATTGCTCTATATACAGGCAACGATGACAACATTATTCTCGATTTGCTCACAAAATTTGATTTCAGAGCGGGTGGCAAGACAGTTCAACTCCGGATCGTCGGCGGACTGTTGGGACAATGGGCCTGCTGGACTAAGAAAGCGGTCGAACACCTCGAGCGGATTAAGGCGATTTGGGAGAACCGTGAGAATGTTCCGCACGATCTTATAACTCTCGCAAGCCAGTTGACGCTGGCCAACAGGGAGATTTTCGACGCCGAGAATCATTTCCCGGGTTGTATTCCCGGAATATCTTGTGTTCTAAAATGCCAGGGGCTCTTAAATAATACCGGAACTCTCGATCCGAACGAGCGATTATCGTCCGGACAAGCCGACAAGATTGACCGGATAGTACGTAACTATCCGCATCTGACCGATGACGAGTTCGTCAAGGCCAATTTGGACAAGTGGCTGGCACCCTGACAAACCTGCATCCGCCCGATAATGCCCGTATTTGAACTTATACTCGGCAACCATGTATACACCTTCAGATTTTTTACTTAACTCCGACCACGCTTGTTCCGATAGAGTGAACAGGCGAAAAAAGTGTAATAACCAAACAAAGGAAAGACCAGGGTATGGGGATAAACAATATAACAGAAGATGTCATTCTTGTCGAGCTACCATCTGAAGGACAACGGAGATCGGATGAGCTAAAGGCCGTCAATGAGGTTGTCAGCAACAAGAACGACAGTGATGTACTAATGGATTTCTCAAGAGTCGAGATAATGAACTCCTGGGATATCAGCAACCTTCTTATCCTGCAGAATCTGCTGAACGAAGCCGGGCATAAGCTCGTTCTTTTCGGCATGGCCACCGTGACCAAGTGCATCTTCGTAGTGGCGGGTCTAAGCGAAGTCTTCACCTTCGCCGACAACAAAGCAGCCGCCCTTGAAGCCGTCGGAAAGACAGGTTCTCACGCGGATGCATCGAGTACGTGACCTTCAAGCCCCTCCTGCCGTCAGAAGTTCTCGCCGACGTACTTCACGGCATTGGTGAAGATTGTCATTCCGTCGCTGTCGACATTGTCCGACCGAGTCCAGCGGGGATGTTGCGTGCGCCGTACAAATCTCTCCGGATGCGGCATCAGCCCGAGGACTCTGCCTGTTTTGTCGGTCAGACCGGCTATTGACTCGACAGAACCGTTGGGATTGACTGGATAGCCGCCCTCGTCGCCGTTTTCATCGACGTACTTGAAGGCAAGATGTCCCTCGGATTTCAGCTTATCAAGCGCGGCCTGGTCTTTGGTGACGACCTTTCCCTCGGCATGCGCTATCGGCAGATAGATCTGCTTTCCGGGCTCGATAAAGATACATCTATCGGTTTGTGGAGCAAGATAGACCCACCTATCTTCAAACTTGCCGCTGTCGTTGTTGGTTATAGTAAGCTCCTGCTGCTGAGTCGAATTGTCACCCGGCAGGATTCCGGTCTTGACCAGGACCTGGAAGCCGTTGCAGATTCCGAGCACGAGTTTTCCCTGCTCGATGAATCTTCGAAGCGGCTCGTAAAGGTGGTGAACGACATGGTTGGCTAGGATTTTGCCAGCCGCGACGTCGTCGCCGTAGCTAAATCCGCCCGGAAAGACGACTATCTGGAACTCGTCCAGCAGGCCCTTGTTCTCGATCATCCTGTTAATATGAACGCGCTGAGCCTTCGCTCCGGCCAGCTCGAGGGCGTGCTCGGTTTCCACGTCGCAGTTTATCCCGGCCGCTCGCAAAACTATCGCCTTAACTTCCGCCATTTCTATCCTTTTTCTTTCGTATTTCGTCGTGCGTATTGCGTATTGCGTTACACGCACGACGCATCACGCAATACGCACGACGAAATTTCCTTTGTTACCAGTCAAAAGGCTTTTGCCACGCCTGCTTTAAATCATCAATGTCGGCCTCGATCACGGTCGGTCCGTCTTCAGACTTTATCACGAGAGTTGGCTCTTCGGTCACCTTGCCGATCTGGCCGAAGGGAACATTCAGCATGTGCTTTGCAAAGGCGTCGAATTTCTCCGGCTCGACTTCCATAATATAACGGGAATTGGATTCGCTGAAGAGCTGCACATCGGGTCGCGTGCAATCCTTGCTCTTCGGCAGGCCACGTAAATCGGCCTCTATGCCGAGCCCGCCGGCAAAGGCCATCTCGGCAAGAGCCACAGCTACCCCGCCTTCGGAGCAATCGTGGCAGCTAACCACAAGGCCTCCGGTTATCGCCTCTGAGACCTTCCTCGCGATTCTCGGCGAAGCTCCCAGATCCAGCATCGGGATGTTTGCTCCAAGTTGCCCCTTGATCTTGTAGTAGTGGGAGGCTCCGAGTTCATTTCTTGTCCGGCCCGCGATGAACAGCAGATTGGATGCCTTCTTGGCGTCCATCGTGACGCACTTGCCGATATCGTCGACAATCGACATTGCACTTATCAAAAGTGTTGACGGAATGGATATCTGCGTGCCGTCCTCACATGCAAATTCGTTGTTGAGCGAATCTTTGCCCGAGACAAACGGCGCCTCGAATGCCATCGCGCCGTCGTAGCACCCCTGCGCCGCCCGCACCAACGGGCCGAGCGTTTCCGGTTTCGTGCAATCGCCCCAGCAGAAGTTATCGAGCAGAGCAATTCTATCGGCCCTGCCGCCCACGCACACGAGATTCCTGACGGCCTCATCAATCCCGGCGAGCGCCATCCAGTACGGATCTATATCCCCGTAGAGCGGATTCATGCCGCAACTAATAGCTAATCCCTTGTTCGAGCTAAGTTTGGGCTGTATCACCGCGGCATCGCTTGGCCCGTCGTTGGATGCGCCGGTCAACGGCTTGACAACCGAACCGCCCTGAACTTCGTGATCGTACTGGCGGATTACCCATTCCTTACTCGCGACATTGTAAGAGCCGAGGATTTGAAGAAGCTCGTCGTTGTAGTTGTCTTTTTCGTCAATGCTCGGCTCGGACAGCTTCGGGCTTTGCCAAACGGCCCGGCGCGAATACTTGGGCACGCCGTCGTGCAGAAATTCCATATCCAGCTCCCCCACCTGCTCGCCATTGTAACGGAGCTTCAGCTTCTTATCATCCGTGAATCTGCCCACGACGGTTGACTCGACGTTTTCATCGTCGAAGATTTTCGTAATCGCTTCGAGATTCTCCGGCTTGACGGCCAGGACCATTCGCTCCTGCGCCTCGCTGATCCATATCTCGGTGTAGTTGAGCCCGGCGTATTTCAGGGGGGCCTTCTCAAGATCGACCTCCGCCCCGAGCTTCTCGCCCATCTCCCCGGCGGCGCTGCTCAAACCGCCGGCGCCGCAATCGGTGATCGCCTCATAAAGCCCGGCTTCATTCGCCCTGAGCAGGACATCGAGCATCTTCTTTTCCGTGATCGGATTGCCTATCTGCACGGCGTGGGAAAAGACGGTCTCGTGCTCGAACGTCATCTCTCCACTTGAAAAAGTAGCGCCGTGTATGCCGTCTCTGCCGATGCGCCCGCCGACCATGACGATGAGGTTTCCGCTCTGCGGATTCTTGAAGCATTTCGTCTTGTCCATCAGGCCGACGTTGCCGCAATACACAAGCGGATTGGCAAGGTACCGGTCATCAAAGTAAATAGCCCCGTTGACGGTTGGGATCCCCATTCTATTGCCGTAATCGCGAACGCCCGAGACTACGCCCTTCATAATCCTTCTGGGGTGCAGGATTCCCTTGGGGATATCTTCGAGCTTTTTGTCCGGCTCGCCGAAGCAGAATATGTCGGTATTTGCGATGGGCTTGGCTCCCATTCCGGTTCCCATCGGATCGCGAATCACGCCGCCGATACCGGTTGCCGAGCCGCCGTAGGGATCGAGAGCGGAAGGATGGTTGTGAGTCTCGACCTTGAAGCACACCGCCGAATCCTCGTCGAATTCCACGACCCCGGCATTGTCGGCAAAAACTGATATACACCAGTCCTTGTCGAGCTGCTTGGTTGCTTTGAATACGGTGTCTTTGAGCACGTCATCGAAATGCACCTGCTCGCCGTCCATCGACATCTCCACAGCACTTTTAAGAGTCTTGTGCACGCAGTGCTCGCTCCAGGTCTGAGCGAGGGTCTCCAACTCGATGTCGGTGGGCTCCCTGCCGAGTTCTCTGAAATAATTCTGAATCGTCTGCATCTCGACGAGGTTCAGAAAAAGGTCTTTCTCCTTGCTCAGCGCCATCAATCCACTGTCATCGAGATCGCAGATGGGCCAGTGTATGACCTCGAACTCATACGGCTTGAGATGCGGGCTCGGCGGTTCGGCCTCATTACCTATAATGCAGTCTTCGATGCAGTCGTTCGACAGGACCTTCTTGGCAATAGTCTCTATTTGGCTTTTCGCTATCTCACCAAGCAGCACATACTTACGGGCAGTGCGAACGTGCTCGGCTTTTAGTCCCATATCGCCAACGGCCGCCATCACCGACTCGGCCACCGGATCAGTGACGCCGCTTTTGAGATGCACTTCTATGAGCGTTGCTCTGGCCAGGCCGGCGGGCGGACCGCTTCTGCCAATGTAATACTCTTCGCAGACCGGATCGGTCAGGAGCTCTCGCGCTACTCGTTTTGCAATGTCCTCGTCGAAATCGGCTTCGATTAGAAAGACCCTGGCAGATTGCACCGCCTGAACGATACTAATGCCCAACTCTTTTATGTCTTCCAGGACGCTCTGGCCGTGCACGTCTGAAAAGCCCGGCCGATTGTAAACCTCAAAACGCCATTGGCTCACGATAGAATTTCCTTATTCTTAAGCTTATGTTCGATCAATTCCGCCCTCCTGGCTCTGGCCTTCTCGAGCAGGGCTTCTATTTGTTTTCTTTCGCCCTTTTCAATAGCTTTTCTCAGCCTGCCAAGCTCGGCGATTACCTTGTCTATTCCTTTTGTCGCGTTCTTCGCGTTCGTCAAAAGCACGTCGGCCCAGATATTTGCCGGACTTGAAGCAATTCTCGAAGCGTCCATAAAACCTTTGCCGCAAAACTTCAGGTCCTCACCCTTGTTCGCATTCGTAAGGGCTACCGCCGTTATGTGAGGCAGGTGGCTTACATTAGCAAAGATCCTGTCGTGTTCCGCCGGAGTCATCGACTGTAATATGCATCCGAGTTCCGACCAGAATCCAGTAAGAATCTGAACGGCCTGCTCGTTGCTCTTTTTCGTCGTTGTCAGGACGCAGATTGCCCGGTCGAACAAATCATCCCTTGCAAACTCTATACCTCTTTGTTCCGACCCGGCTATAGGATGTGAGCCGACATAGTGAACTTGATTCGGTAGCGCACCGGCGGCCCAGCGGTGAGGCAGAACCTTCGTCGAGCCAACATCGGTCACGATGCAGCCATCCGGCAACACATCTGCAATTTCGTCGAATATAGTCTCAAAGACGCCAATAGGGGTGCCCAGGATGACAAGGTTCGAATCAGCCACGGCGGCAACGAGACTGCCGGTCACTTCGGTAGCCACCGCCAATTCTCTTGCAAGGGCGCGCGTAGACGCCCTGTGAGCGTAACCGACCACTTTCGCTCGTGGGAACGAACGCAAAACAGCAAGAGAAATCGAGCCGCCCAAAAGTCCAAGGCCCACCACGGTTATTCGTTTTAAGTCTTTCATAGCAAACACTTTATGAAAACGCACATCAGGCTGAAACCTTCTAAAAACTACTCTACGATACGGCGTATGTCAATTTTTTTCTTTCAATTGCCGATATGAATTGTTAGTATTTGTGCTTTCAGAGAAATCTTGCCTTAGTGGTGAAGTGATCTCGTGATGTGTTTATGGCAAAACGAGCTTTGACTATAGCAAAAAAACTCGACAACAATAGTCTGAGTAACGGCGACCATCTGGATTTTGAGGAGAAGGTGGCAGATCTCGATCGCCAGATGGAAGAGTTGCGCAGACTCAGCTCCGTAAAAGGTATCGATTACTCTTCCGAGATTCGCAGGCTCCAGCAACAGCAGGTCGCGGAGTTTAAACGCGTCTATTCGAAGCTCACCGCCTGGCAAACCGTTCAGGTTGCGCGCCATCCGAAAAGGCCGCTTCTTTCGGACTACCTCGATCTTATGGTCAAGGATTTTCGCGAGCTGCACGGGGACAGATCCTTCGGCGACGATCGCGCGATAATCACCGGATTCGGCCATATCGGCAGGGAAAGAGTGATGGTCGTCGGTCAGAATAAGGGCAAGACCACCAAACAAAAGATAGCCTGCAACTTCGGATGCCCCAATCCGGAAGGTTATCGCAAGGCTCTGGCCAAGATGAAGTTTGCCGAGAAGTTCGGCATCCCCATTGTCACGCTCATCGACACACCGGGCGCATATCCGGGCGTCGGCGCAGAAGAGCGCGGCCAGGCCCAGGCAATCGCGGTGAATCTTCACCAAATGTCACGGCTTAGAGTCCCGGTTATCTGCATCGTCATCGGCGAAGGCGGCTCCGGCGGCGCTCTTGGGATCGGCGTCGGCGACAAACTCGCCATGCTTGAGTTCGCGTATTATTCCGTGATATCCCCCGAAGGCTGTGCTGCGATACTCTGGCGCGACGGCTCACAGGCGCCTGAAGCAGCCAAATCACTCAGGTTGACCAGCAAGGACCTTAAGAAGCTCGGACTTATTGACGCGGTCATTGCCGAACCGCTCGGCGGAGCGCATCGCAGTCATCACGATACCGTCTACAACGTCGAAAAATACATTGTGAAGACTTTGCGGGATCTCAAGCGTACCAAGCTTGAGAATCTGCTCGAGAACAGATACGCCAAACTGCGTTCGATCGGCGTCAGTCAGACTGAGCAGCTACGCCGCAAGACAAAGGCCGGCAGAGAAAGGATAAGAGCGGCGCTGGATGCCGTTGAGAGCAAGTCAAAGCGAATCCCCGCCAAACTCTGACGCGAAAAATATAGTAGGGCGGGCCTCCGTGCCCACCCTAACAGCTATTTACCAAGGCTCAGCCGCTCCGAATATCTCTCGGATCGCCGCCTTCCTCGATGCGGTGTATCTTCTTTACTCTTCTTTCGTGTCTGCCGCCGCTGAACTCGGTGTCGAGCCAGACTTCCACTATTCTCCTGAGCAGAACCGAACTGATCTGGTCGCCCGAAAGACACAGAACGTTTGCGTCATTGTGGTCGCGTGAGACCCGGGCGCTAAGCTCGTCATGACACAGAGCGGCTCTGATTCCGTCGACCTTATTCGCCGCCATGCTCATGCCGATGCCGGTCGCACATGCCAGGATCGCCATGTCCGCCTGCTTGTTAGCCACCGCCTTTGCGGCCAGATAAGCCGTGTCTGGGTAGTCAACGGGACTATTATCGTCGGTGCCGAAATCAATGCACTCATGACCCAGTTCGGCAGCTATGGCCTTGATCTGCTGTTTAGCTTCGAAACCGCGATGATCGCTTCCAATTGCTATTTTCATATTCCAAGCTCGTCTATTCTCTTTCTCACGGCTGCCGATATCACCTTGGCACAGCCATCGTAATACTCCTGCGGTAAACCTATAGGGTCCGGAATTCCCTTTGGTTCGGCCAGCAGAGAACACTTGTTCGCAGCGCCGGGATCGAGAGCTATAATTCTCTGCACATGCATGCTCTCCATCGCAAAGATGAAGTCACTGTCAACAACAAGCTCCCGGGACAAGCCCCGATTCCTGTGAGCTGTTATGTCCATTCCCTCGGCTGCACATGCTTTTACGGCCTCAGGACTCGCCGGAATACCAAACGAGCCGCTAACGCCAGCCGAAAGTATCTTATA